>Ga0058695_1000098_pt1 | contig 12502 bp, 8 predicted proteins | sample AgamicMgMarz_FD_55042 | JGI IMG/M metagenome (GOLD analysis project Ga0058695, IMG submission 55042) | Agave microbial communities from Guanajuato, Mexico - Mg.Ma.rz | ecosystem: Host-associated > Plants > Phyllosphere > Phylloplane/Leaf | place: Guanajuato, Mexico | collected 2012-06-04 | reverse complement strand
CGAGCAATTTGGGCAATGACTGGAGCTGCACCAGTTCCAGTTCCTCCACCCATACCAGCTGTTACGAAAACCATGTCTGCACCTTTTAGGGCTTCTTGGATTTGTTCCTTACTTTCTTCAGCTGCTTTTTTACCAACTTCTGGATTAGCACCTGCACCTAATCCTCTTGTTAATTTAGCGCCGATTTGCATTTTCGTTTCAGCTTTTGATAAATTTAATGCTTGTGCATCTGTATTAACTGCAATAAATTCTACACCTTGGACGCCATGTTCAATCATTCGGTTAACCGCGTTGTTACCGCCGCCTCCGACACCGATTACTTTAATCGTCGCTAATTGGTCTACACTTGTATCAAACTCCAACATGATAGTTCCTCCTAATTCTTCGAAATTACCAATCCGTAACGTTAATCAAAGAAGTATCCAAAAAACTTCTTCATTAAATTTTGGTCATTTTTCTTTTTCGGCTGCTCAGCTGATTGTTGCGGCTGCTGTGGTTTCGGGCTAGGTTTGATCATTTCTTGCTCAATCGGCTCTTCTTCCACAACTGGCGCTCCAATTTCTCGGCCTTGTATTTTAGCATTTTTGTATGCAAATTTTATTAATCCTACGCCTGTTGTATAATGCGGCTCACGTACTCCAATATAATCAGGCACTGCTATGCGCACGTTATTCTTTAAAATTACTTGAGCTAGCTCAAGAATACCAGGCATCGCTACTACTCCGCCTGTTAAAACAAATCCTCCTGGAATATCTTTGTATCCTAGGCGATTTACCTCCTGCGTAATCATATCTAAAATCTCTTCTAATCTAGCTTCAATAATATCAGAGATTTCGAGCTGATTAAACTGCTGATGCTGATCGCTTCCAATGATCGGTACACTAAATACTTCTTCCTCAGAAGCATGATCGTAGAAAGCATGTCCATGCTTTATCTTAATATTTTCCGCATCTTCAGTCGATGTGCGAAGGCCAATCGATAAATCCTTGGTAATGTGCTCTCCGCCAACAGCTAGNACATTTGTTACTTTCAAATGTCCTTGGTCAAAGATCGCAACCGTTGTTGAACCTCCACCGATATCTACCAGTGCGACACCTAAGTTTTTTTCATCACGAGATAATGCAATTGAACCAGCGGCTAGAGGCTGTAAACAAATATCACTGATTTCTAAACCAGCTCTTTCTACACAGCGTAATAAGTTATGTAAAACCGTTCTAGATCCTGTTATGATTGTGCCTTCCATTTCTAAACGTACCCCAATCATACCTCTAGGATCGTTAATACCTTCTAAGCCATCTACAATAAATTGCTTTGGAATAACATCAATGATTTCACGATCTGGCGGGATAGACATGACTTGAGCAGCATCAATTACTCGATGAATATCTTCGTTTGTAATTTCACGATTCTCGCTTGACACGGCTACTACTCCGTGACAATCTTGTAAAAATACATGATTTCCGCTTATGCCCACTACAACCTTTTTAATTGTAATGCCTACCATTCGTTCAGCTTGTTCTACTGCTTTTCTAATAGATTGAACTGTTGCATCTATATCAACGATAGAACCTTTTTTTAGTCCGTGTGATTTAACATTCCCTACACCAATGATATTCAATGAATCGTTACTCATCTCTCCGATGATTACTTTCACACTGGATGTACCGATGTCTAAACTAACGTATATTTCATTGCTGTTCATTCTTTGGCACCTCCTTTTTCTTTCTGCACATGTCATCTTAATAAATTAAGAAGAACAACAATATTAATTTTTTATTATATGAAAATATTCAACAAATACATCTGTTTCCCTTTTGTAAAATCAATTTTTTTCAAGTTTTTCACAGACTTTATCTCTTTCAAAGAACAAAACGTTCTGGTTTTGACTTTTTTTTAGATTTAAGCCTAAAATTCACTGAAAAAAGCTATTTAACTACAAGTCTACACTAAGATGTACACTGAGAAAAGCGAAACTTACCTAGAACAAATATTACATTTCCATTTCACAGCAACGGAGAAGAAAATCATATGTATGCAGAATACTTGCATGTGATTATACAATGTACAAGGGCTAGTTTGCCAGTCTCAACTCATCTATTTCCTTTAATTAACACTTATAAAAAATAATTACTGCTTGCTCTTTTTATAAGGTTTAAATGCATATCCTTCTTCTAAATCAATAATACCTTTTTGATCATCACTCAATTTACTTGCAATAGCNGGGTAATGAACAATTTTATCAGAGAAGTTGCTAATTTTCCCGCTTACTTCACGCGTATCATTCATAAACACCTCGATGTGAAGAGGTTCTGATTTTGTCGGCGCGTAGTAAATCTCAGAAATAGCCCCTTTTATGCTCTTAGGCGTTTTAGCTAATTCTTGAACCATGCTTTGTATAGCGTCTCCGTCTTTCCAGTCAATTAGCAGCGGAGCGTCGGATGACACTTTCTTAGCACTTACTTCTTTTAAAACTTTTCCATTTTCATTCACAGGGAAATATTTATTCCCCGAGGTTACATATGCAATTCTTGCGTACTCTTTTACGTCGATTACGACCTTATTAGGAAATGTTTTGTGAATGACAGCTTCCTTTACCTCAGGGTTTTTTTCGACTTTTTCTTGAATTTGATCAGCATCAGCTTTCCAGTAGCTGGTTTTTTTGGACAGACCACTCGCTTTGACAATATCCTTATCACTTACATGTTTATTCCCTTGTACTTCAATGTTAGAAACATTACTCAGAGAAGATTGAGAATATACAATAAATAAAATAAGGATGAAAAAGAGTGATAAATACAAAATAAGCCGTCTATTTGCTTTTTGCTTTCGCTGTTCTTGCAGCTTCGGTACCCGATCTTCTAAAACAATTAACTTACCTTTTTCCATTTTTTTCACCCTTATCCATTTGAGAAAATAAACGAGGAATTACCATCTATTTATTTCCAATCTTTGCTTCATGAGAATATCCCCATTATAGCATAGAATAAACACATAAAAGCTACCTTTTCACGCATAACCATACAGCGACGGGCAGAGTAATTAGCGGCCGATAATCTCAACTTCTGTATGAATATCAATATCGAATTTCTCTTTAATTGTTTTCTTAACATGAGCAATTAAATTCAGCACGTCTGAAGCCGTTGCATCTCCTGTATTGACAATGAAGTTCGCATGCTGCTCACTAATTTGCGCACCGCCTACTGAAAAACCTTTTAAGTTGGACTCGATTAAGTCTCCTGCATAATTTGGAAGCGGATTTCTAAAAATACTTCCCGCACAAGGAAAATTCCAAGGCTGTGTTTCGCGGCGATAGTCTTTATTTTTCTGCATGACCGCCACAATATCATCTTTCGTTCCCTTTTTCAAACGCAGCACGGCTTCTACACATACTCCGGGACGGTCTTTTTGTAGAATTGAATGACGATACGAAAATTGAAGCTCTTCATTTGTCAGCCACTCAAGAGTGCCATCTTCAAATAAAATCAGCGCTTTTTCGACTACATGAGACATATCAGAACCATGGGCACCTGCATTCATATAAACAGCGCCTCCCACAGATCCAGGAATTCCACTTGAAAACTCCAGCCCAGACAGACCTTGTTTTGTAATAACTGTTGCAAGCTTGATGCTAGGGTATCCCCCACCTACAGTAACCGTCTCTCCATCTACTGTTAAATCATCTAATCCGGCTCCGAGCTTAATGACCACACCTTCAATTCCCTTATCAGAAACAAGAAGATTAGATCCTCGACCAATCGCTCTCCATTTCACGCCATGTTTTTTAATAATATCCATTGTAACTTTTAAGTGATCAACAGAATCAGGTTCTACAAGCACATCTGCTGGACCACCAATTTTCATTGTTGTATGTTTTGCTAGCGGTTCATTTTCACGAACCTTTCCAATATTCGCTTCGACTAACTCTTTTACTAACGCTTCCATAAGAACCTCCTAAAACCCTCTTTGCTGTTATAAAACTTTCATGTCAATGCGCCCTTACTTCTAATGCATAAGAATAATAAGAACAGATTCATAACTAAGCAGCAGCACCTTGTAAGATACGTTTTTTCTACAAAGGCACTCTATTCTGTTGTCAATTTCATCATTTTTATTTATCGTATGACATTCACCCATAGAATGTACGTTCATCTGCTATATAAAGTAATTTTGATTGTTTTTTTATCGTTTTTCATTTAGAAGTTAAACACATGCTGACAGTCATAAAAAAACGCTACGCTCATAAGTGCACATACGTTCACCTAATCACTAAAATAAAATATTTAACCTTACACATCATACCATAGTTGGACTCAAAATTGGTTATCACAACATTACATTTTAAAAACATTTCATACAAAAATATCATCTACCTGTAAAAAATCGAAAATAAACCGCCAACAAAATCCGGCGTGCACTTGGATTTAAGATGACGGTTTACTTCAGTAGACCATTGCCTACTTGACATTATACAATTTTTTTCAATTAATAGCGAGAATATCTACTAACATTTAACAAAACTCCAACTGCTGCCAGCATGAGCGTCAGCGATGATCCGCCGTAACTTAAAAATGGAAGCGTAATTCCCGTAACAGGCATAAGACCTGTTACCACGCCTATATTAATCATGACTTGAATCGCAACCATTGAAATAATTCCTAAGGCTAAAAACGTTCCGTAAAGATCAGGTGCTCCGAGCGCTACTTTAATTCCTCTCCAAAGCAATAAGCTAAACAAAAGAAGAACAAGCGTTCCGCCGATGAAACCGAGCTCTTCTGCCAGAATAGCAAAAATAAAATCAGTTTGAGGCTCCGGCAAATAAAAGAACTTTTGTCTACTTTGCCCTAACCCTAATCCAAGCAATCCCCCCGGCCCAATTGCATAAAGAGATTGAATGATTTGAAACCCGCTTCCAAGCGGATCTTCCCAAGGATTTAAAAATGAAGTGATGCGTTTAATCCGATAAGGAGCCGATAAAACAAGCCCTACAAAACCGGCAACGCCAAGCAACCCAAGACCTGCAAAGTGACTTACTTTTGCTCCTGAAACAAAAATCATGACTAAACAAGTTCCAACAAGCACCGTTCCTGTTCCTAAATCCGGCTGCATCATAATAATGCCAAACGGTAAGAAAACCAGTAATAACGCCGGTAACATGCCTTTTCTAAAAGATGTAATTTTCTTCTGGTTTTCTGATAAATATTTCGCTAAAAATATAATCATAGCAAACTTCATAAATTCTGAAGGCTGAATCGAAAACGCTCCAACACCTATCCAACTTTGCGACCCATTCCGTACTAGCCCTACTCCCGGAATCAATACAAGTACCAGCATAACAAAGCAAATGATTACAATTGGCTTTGCCCACGTACGCCACATCCAATAATCAATATTCATGATGACAAACATCGCGCATACTCCAAGCCCTGCAAATAAGAGCTGGCGTTTAGCAAAGAAAAAAGAATCATTAAACTTGTATGTAGCCCATACCGCACTTGCGCTGTATACCATGATAAGGCCGATGGTTAGCAAGGAAAGCGTAACGATTATGAGAAAAAAATCTGGGGTAGACCTTTTTGTCGACACTGTCACACACCTCTAAAAATAGATTAGGGCTAGTGTATTTTCTAGGTGTTTAGACAAGCCCTTATTTCAGTTTATGCACAGATTCAATAAAGATGTCACCACGTTCTTCAAAAGTTTTAAATTGATCCCAGCTTGCACAAGCAGGAGATAATAAAATAACATCTTCTTCATCTGAACAAGCATATGCTTCTGAAACTGCTTGTTTAACATTATCGACACGTTTTACAATTTGTATTCCCGCTTCTTTTGCTACGCGTTCAATTTTAGGAGCCGTTTCACCAAACGTAATAACAGCTTTCACATTTTTAAACTCTTCTTTTAAATCATCAAACTCATTGCCGCGATCGAGTCCACCTGCAAGTAGAATCGTCGGCTGCGAAAAAGCGGAAAGAGCTACTTTTGTAGCAAGCATATTCGTAGCTTTAGAGTCATTATAAAACTTACGTTTGTTGATTGTCGTGACATATTGAACGCGGTGTTTAACACCAGCAAACGTTGTGAGCACGCGGTAGATAGCTTCATTTGAACAGCCGTACAGCTTCACAACGGATACAGCTGCTAAAATGTTTTCTTGATTATGTTTGCCTGGCAGCACCACATCTTTTAAAGACATCACTTCTTCATCTTTAAAGAAAATGGTTTCGTTTTTAATATACGCTCCTTCTGTCGTTTGAGCTGTAACAGAAAAAGGTACTTTTGTCGCTTTAACATCTGCACTAGCTTTCATCACTAGCTCATCATCCGCATTAATAACGGCAAAGTCTTCACTTGTTTGATTGTTAAAGAGATTTGCTTTCGCTTTGATATATTCCTCTTTTGTGCCATGATAGTCTAAGTGAGCATCAAACAAATTCAATAATAAAGAGATTCTCGGACGGAATTTTTCAATTCCCATCAGCTGAAAAGAAGAAAGCTCCGTTACAATTACATTGTCCTTTGTTGCTTTTTGCGCCACTTCACAAGCTACTGTTCCAATATTTCCAGCAATCAACGGCTGCTTTTGATCTTCTTCTAACATTTTATAAATTAGCGTTGTTGTTGTTGTCTTCCCATTGCTTCCCGTAATTCCGATAAAAGGAGCTTCGCTAATTTCATAAGCCAATTCTACCTCTGTTAAAATCGGAATATTTCGCTTTAATGCTTCTTGCAATAGAACATTTGAATACGGAATCCCAGGGTTTTTTACAATAACATCCGCTTTGTCTAAAAGCTCAAGCGGATGATGTCCACAGACAACTTCAATGCCCGTTTTTTCTAATTCCTGTGCTGCTACGTTCTCTTCGTACGGTTTTTGATCATTAACGACTACTTTAGCACCAAGCTGTTTAACTAACTGAGCGGCTGCTAAACCGCTCTTGGCTAATCCTAAAATAAGTACTTGTTTACCTTGATACGTATTGACTGATTTCATTTAAATCCACACCTCGATATAAATTCCAAGCATTGCAAATAATAGTCCTACAGCCCAAAAAGTCATAACTACGCGCCATTCCGACCAGCCGCTTAGCTCGTAATGGTGATGAAGCGGGCTCATTTTAAACACACGTTTTCCTGTTGTTTTGAAAGATGCGACTTGAATAATAACAGATAGTGTTTCAATAACAAACACACCACCGATAATAACAAGCAAGAATTCCATTTTCATTAANACAGCCACCGTAGCGATAGCTCCTCCTAGCGCTAAAGAACCCGTATCTCCCATAAATACTTTTGCAGGATGGGCATTAAAAACTAAAAATCCTAACACAGCTCCTACTACAGCAACTGAGAAAATAGATAGTTCAAACTGTTCTGCATTCCAGGCAAGAACTGCAAATGCACCAAAAGCAATCGCACTTGTACCAGATACAAGTCCGTCTAATCCATCCGTCAAGTTAACCGCGTTTGAAAAACCAACAAGCCAGATGATGAGGAAAACAACATAAAACCAACCTAAATCGATTGGGTCTTTAATTCCTGGAATCGTCACTTCAGTTGAAAACTCAAACTGTCTTGCAATAAAGTAAAAAATAATTGAAATGACAACCTGACCTAAAAACTTTTGTTTAGATGTTAATCCAAGGTTACGCTTTAACACTACTTTTATAAAATCATCTAAAAATCCTAATAAACCAAATCCGATTGTGACAAATAATAATAGAAACGTCTTATATGTAAGTTCTGCATACTGATTGACCATAATAAGAGTTGCCACAATAATAGATAATAAAATCATGATACCGCCCATTGTAGGTGTACCTGATTTTTTCTGGTGAGATTTCGGGCCTTCATCACGAATACTTTGACCAAACTTTAATCTTCTTAAGAAGGGAATAAAAATCGGCGACAATACAACCGTAATCAAAAAGGCTACGCCGATTGTCAATAAAATTGATTGTTCTAGCACGATGNNCCCTCCTTAACTTCCAACTCATTCCGACTCATTTTGTTCTCTACCCATTTCATTACTACTTTCGCTCCTCAATCATTTTGCGTGCTACTTCTCGATCGTCAAAATCGAATACTTTTTTACCAATAATTTGATAGGTCTCGTGCCCTTTTCCAGCAATGACAATAACATCATCTGCATGCGCTGCTTCCACTGCATAGCGAATAGCTTCTGCACGATCAGCAATCGTCACATAGTTATCTGTATCCAAACCCTCTTCCATATCTTTTAAAATAGCCAATGGATCTTCACTTCGTGGATTATCAGATGTCAAAATAGCTTGTGTACTGTATTCAGCTGCAATTCGAGCCATGATTGGTCGTTTTGTACGATCTCGATCTCCGCCACAACCAACAATAACATATATATTGCGTTTTGCGAATTCTTTTACAGTTTTTAACACGTTCTCTAAGCTGTCCGGCGTGTGGGCATAATCAACGATAACCGTAAAATCTTGCTCCGCATCAACCACTTCAAAACGCCCAGACACGCCTTCTAACACTTTTATTTCCTCGACAATAACTGACAGAGGGATACCTGACACTAAACATGAAGCCGTAGCCGCTAATACGTTGTAGACGCTGAATTTCCCAATAAGCTTCATCCCTACACGAACCGTTTCTGTCGGTGTTGTCAAGTCGAACGTTGTGCCGCTGTTTGTAATTTGAATATTGGTTGCACGAATATCACTGTCACGGTCAATGCCATAGGTAATCACTGTAGCAGCCGTGTTTTTAATATATTCCTCGGTTGCCGCATCATCAGCATTAAGAACAGCAAATTTAGGACGATTATGGTTATAAGCGTTTCCTAACTGTGCAAATAGCAACCCTTTCGCACGACGATAATCTTCCATTGTATGATGATAGTCCAGGTGATCTTGCGTTAAGTTACTAAATACTGCCACGTCAAAGTCGCACCCGTGTACGCGTCCTAAGTCAAGTGCATGAGATGATACTTCCATCATCGCTACTTCTACATTCTCTTCCACCATTTGGTGAAATGTTTTTTGGAGCGTAAGCGATTCAGGCGTTGTGTTTTTCACATCATAAGACGTATCACCAATACGAATTTCAATCGTTCCAATTAGACCCGTCTTTTTATGTTGTGATTTAAAGATATGCTCAATTAAATGTGTAATCGTTGTTTTTCCATTTGTGCCTGTTACACCAATTAAATGCATTTTTTGTGTGGGCTGATTGTAGAAAGCATCCGCTAGCACTGCCATTGCTCGTTTTGTACTCTTTACGCGTACAACAGGTACTTCTACATCCACAGGCTTTTCTGCTAAGATTGCTACTGCCCCTTTTTCCACAGCCATCTGTGCAAAGCTATGTCCATCAACTGTATAGCCGTCTATACAAATGAACAATGCTCCGGGCCTAACTTCTCTTGAATCCATTTCAATTGACGTAATATCAATATTCTGTTCAGGAAGCTGAACAAAATCATGTAAATGTGTTAGTAGTTCTCGTAAATCCATTCCTACCATGTCCTCTCTATTTGTAAAGTGAAACGTTTGTTATAAGACGCTATGGCAACTATTCTTCTTTTTCTAGCACCTAACCTATTACATTTTACAGAAAAAGAAGCCCGGAGGGAACACCCCCAAGGCTTATTTGTTGATTTCATGTTCACACGCAGAGTAACCTGCTGATTATCATGCAAGGAAGAATAGTGGTTTATAGAGATTTTTATTTTCCCATATAAATTCTAACCGTTTCGCCTTCTTTAACTTTCGTTCCGGCTGCAGGAGACTGCTTGACCACTTTATCTCCTTCGCCACTCACATCTAATTTTAAATTAAGTAGCTGTTCTTGTAACTCTTTTTTTGACATTCCTACGACATTTGGTACTTTTATCATTGGTGTGTCCAGCCACGTTAACTCTTTTTCAATTTGTCCTTTACGCGGTTTAACGTCCATCACACGCAAACTGTCTTCAATCATTTTACCTACAATCGGAGCTGCTACAACTCCACCAAACTGAATGGTGCCTTTTGGATTATCAACCGCAACATACACGACAATTTCAGGGTTATCTGCTGGTGCAACACCGATAAAAGAAACGATGTGATTATTTTTTAAATACTTTCCATTTTGAGCTTTCTGCGCAGTACCCGTCTTTCCTCCAACGCGGTACCCTTCCACAAAAGCTCCTTTTCCGCTTCCTTGTGCTACTACACTTTCAAGAGCAAAACGCACTTGCTTAGACGTTTCCTCGGAAATAACTTTTCGCTTAGCAACCGGCTTATGACTGCTTACAACTTTTCCGGTAGTTGGATCTACCCACTCTTTTGCAATATAAGGTTCATAAAGCGTTCCACCGTTTACGGCTGCTGAAACAGCAGCTACTTGTTGAATAGGCGTAACAGCAACCCCTTGCCCAAAAGCTGTTGTAGCTTGTTCAACCGGCCCTACGCGCTCAAGCGGGAACAAAATTCCTTTTGCTTCCCCTTGTAAATCAATACCTGTTTTTTGACCAAAGCCAAATTCTTTAATGTATTTGAACAATTTCTCTTTTCCTAAACGTTCCCCAAGCTCCACAAAACCAGGGTTACATGAGTTCTGTACAACTTCTAAAAAAGACTGCTGTCCATGTCCGCCTTTTTTCCAGCAGCGAAGTCTCGCTCCTCCAACTTCCGCGGCTCCATCATCGTAAAATTGATCTTTTAGTAAATCCACTTTCTTTTCTTCAAGAGCAGCTGCCAGTGTAATAATCTTAAACGTTGATCCGGGCTCATATACGCTCCAGATTGGAAGGTTGCGATTATACACTTCAGGCTTCACATTTTTAAAATCCGTAGGATCAAATCCCGGACGACTTGACATACCTAAAATTTCACCGTTTTTAGGATTCATGGCAATGGCAATCATACCATCTGGATTATAAGCTGTCTGAGCATTATCCAACTCACGCTCCATGATCGTTTGCACACGTGAATCAATGGTCAATCTCAAATCCAGCCCGTCCACAGGTGCTGTGTAGTCATCGGCTATATTGGGCATCTTTTTACCTTTAGCATCAGAATACAATTTAACTGAACCTTTTTGTCCTTTTAGCTCTTTATCATAATATAATTCAAGGCCTGTTAACCCTTGATTATCTACTCCCGCAAAGCCTAATACATGCGACAAATAACTTCCAAACGGATAGTACCGCTTCGAATCCTCAGCTATATATACGCCTTTTAAATTTAAATTTCGCACTTCATTTGCTTTCGCATGTGAAATTTTTCTTCCTTCAGGACGCAAATATACGCTAGAAGAAGCTTTTGTTATTTGTTCATATACTTTTTCTTTTGATGCTCCCAGCACTTTTGCTAACTTTTCAGCCGTAACAGCTGGATTTTCAACTTGTCTTGGCATAACTAAAACGGTCGGTGCACTTTTATTTGTAGCAAGTGCCACATCATTGCGATCTAGTATCTTTCCTCTTTCAGGTTCAAAAGGAATATTCCGACTCCATAAGTCTTTGGCTTTTTCAGTTAGCGTATCCCCAGTCAGCAACTGTACATATCCAAGCCTTGTATCAATAATCAAAAACACAATAAAACCGACAAACAAAACAATGGCTAGCCTTTTACGAACTGTGACTCCTGATACCCGCATATATTAGAACCTCCTCTGAATCGGCTCGTTCCAATATATGCTTGTACAGGATTCACTAGAACTTATTTTCTAGTCAAGTTGCTTATCGTCTTTTTTGCTATTAGACTCACTTTTTTCCGTTTCTTTTAACTTATTTAACGTGCTTGAAAACTCTTTAGGCGTTTCAAGCTCCACTTTCAGGTACGTTCCTGCTTTTAGCGGATCTCCTGCTTTAATACTTTGACTTACAACATAACCATTTTCAAGTGCGCTAGGTCGAACGTTGACAAATTCACTAAAGCGAATAACGTCACGATGTGAAAAACCTGTTAAATCAGGCATTGTGGCTTTTCCATTTGTCTTAATAAACACGCGTTGACCAGTGACAATGGTATCAGAAGTAGGTGATTGGCTTTCTACCGTATCTCCTTTACCTATTACAACAGGAACAAGTCCTTTTTGTTTTAAGTCTTTCACAGCACTATCAACTGATTCATTAACGTAAGATTTAAGCGTAATTTCTGAATCTACTTTTTTCTCTTCTGTTTTCTTTCCGTCTTCGTCTGTTTTTTCAGGCTCCACCCCTAAGTACTGCAGGCTGTTTTTCATCACCGGATTAAATACGGCTGTAAGCGGTGCAGTACCCGTCTCTTGAGGCGTGAGAGTTGGATTTTTAACAGCTACATAGACAAGCAGCTTTGGATCTTTAGCAGGTGCAAAGCCCATAAAGGAAATGAAATTTTTCCCGTGTCCATGCAAGTAGCCTCCGTTAGGACCAGGAATTTGAGCTGTTCCCGTCTTTCCAGCAACATCGTATCCTTCAATCGCGTAAGGTTTCCCTGTTCCGTCATCAGAAGAAACAACGGTTTCTAAAATATCTAGCGTTTCGTTCGCTGCTTTT
>Ga0058695_1000094_pt1 | contig 12749 bp, 10 predicted proteins | sample AgamicMgMarz_FD_55042 | JGI IMG/M metagenome (GOLD analysis project Ga0058695, IMG submission 55042) | Agave microbial communities from Guanajuato, Mexico - Mg.Ma.rz | ecosystem: Host-associated > Plants > Phyllosphere > Phylloplane/Leaf | place: Guanajuato, Mexico | collected 2012-06-04 | reverse complement strand
AGATGGATGTTTATTTTAGAAGGTTTTCCAGCTGTTATTTGGGCATTTTTATGGTGGAAACTAGTAAATGACGAGCCAAAAGATGCAGGCTGGCTGTCGAAAAAAGAAAAAGCAGATTTACACGATGCGCTGCAAAAGGAACAAGAAGGAATCAAACCTGTTAAAGGCTATAAAGAAGCTTTCAAAAATCGTACTGTCATTTTATTAAGCATTCAATATGCTTTATGGAGTATCGGTGTCTACGGATTTGTTATGTGGCTTCCGTCTATTATTAAAGCAGCGCCTAACATGAGTATAGTGAAAACAGGTTGGTTAGCGTCCGTTCCTTACGTATTAGCAGTTGTATTAATGTTAACGGTTTCATATCTGTCAGATAAGTTTTTAAAACGAAGCGCATTTGTATGGCCGTTCTTATTAGTAGGAGCGTTTGCTTTTTACGGATCTTATTTAGTTGGCACAAGCAACTTCTGGCTTTCTTTTACTTTACTCGTTATCGCCGGAGGAACGATGTACGCTCCGTACGGACCGTTCTTTGCAATTATTCCTGAAATTTTACCGCGTAATGTTGCCGGAGGAGCAATGGCTTTAATTAATAGCATGGGCGCACTTGGTTCATTTGCCGGTTCTTATATTGTAGGATTTTTAAATGGATCAACAGGAGGATTTGGCGCTTCATATATCTTTATGGCTGGATCATTATTCCTTGCGGCAGTTTTAACCATTGTCGCAACGAAAAAGCCAAGAGAAGTTCAAAGTGTGAAGCCAGTCGAAACAACGGCTTAATGTAACGATAGAAAAGGAGAATTGAGATGCATATTGAGAAAATTACAAGTAGCGGTATTGTAGCGGTCATTCGAGGAGCAAGTGCTGAGCGAATTATTCCGCTTGCCTACGCGTTAAAAGAAGGCGGAGTAACAAACCTAGAAATTACAATGGAAAACCCTGCTGCTGTAGAGGTTATTAAAGAATTAAAAAATGAATTTGACGATTCGATGTTTATTGGAGCAGGAACTGTTCTAGACGAAGAAACAGCACGAATTGCTATTATGGCAGGAGCGTCATTTATTTTTTCTCCTACGGTTAATGAACGAACAATTAAAACGGCTAAAAGATACGGTGTCATTAGCGTTCCGGGCGCTTTTACACCAACTGAAATACTTTTAACAGCCTATGAATGCGGTGCAGATATGATTAAAGTCTTCCCGGCAAGCGTAGTAGGCCCCGCTTATTTTAAAAATATAGCAGGACCGCTTCCTCATATTCCATTAATGCCAACGGGCGGCGTTACGGCTGAAAATGCGGGCGCTTATATTAAAGCTGGAGCAGCTGCTATTGGGGCAGGAAGCACATTAGTGGATGGAAAGCAGCTTCCAACTCCTGAATACTTACTTCAAGTAACAAAGGAAGCGAAGCGTTTTACTCATGAAATTCAAGAAGCTAGGCTTGCGTACGCTTAATAAATAAAGCCTTCTGCTAGCAAGAAGGCTTTTCCTTTTTCGTTTTTTTCGTTTACACTAGGAGTAGCATAATTTTAGGGATTGAATGAAAAGGGCGGATTATGATGCAAAAAGTTACTATGCTGGACGTTGCAAAAGCAGCAAATGTCTCCAAAAGCACCGTATCACAATACATTAACAAGCGGTATGAATATATGGGCGAAGAAACACGAAAGAAAATTAAAGAAGCGATTGATACACTCGGCTATCAGCCCAACTATCTAGCAAGGAGCTTAAAACAAAAGCGAACGTCAATGATTGGGATTATTGTCGCGAATATTATGCACAGATTTTCTACTGAAGTCATCCGTGCAATTGAAGACTATTGCCATTCACAAGATATACATGCCATCATCTGTAACGCAGATGATGACCCTGATAAAGAAAAGAAATATATTAATATGTTAAAAGCAAAGCAAGTAGATGGCCTTATTTTATTTCCAACGGGAGCCAATACTTCTCTTTATGAGCAGATGATCAAAGAAGAATATCCGGTTGTTATTATGGATCGTAAAATTCATGATGTAAAAGGAAAAATTCCATCCGTAGTGGCGAATAACCAAGAAGCCACAAAACAGGCTATTTTGCATCTGCTCGATCTTGGACATAAGCATATAGCGATTATTACAGAACCATTAACTATTACCCCCCGGATTGAACGTGTAGAAGGGTACAAAGAAGCGTTAACATCAGCCAATATGCCTGTAAATGAATCCATGATTATCAACTGCAAAAAAGCGGACATGCAAAAAGCGCTTGAGAAGCTATTTGCAGCCGATAATCCGCCGACAGCGCTGCTTGCTGGAAACGATTTAGTATTCATTGAAGTGCAGAAATTTATTAAACAACACGGATTTAATATCCCAAATGATTTATCTTTAATTGTTTATGATAATATTCCTTACGCAGATGTAGCAACGCCTGCCGTTACGACGATTTCGCAGCCCGCTTTTGATATGGGAACAAAAGCAGCAGATTTACTTATTAAACAAATTTTGAAAGAAAAGATAGCTTATGAAGAGTACCAGTATGAGTGTGAATTAATTATTCGTGAAACAACTTTGTCGCATTAAGCTAAAAAGAGCGCCTATGGTGTGCTCTTTTTAGCTCATCAAAATATTGGTTTTTTTACGCTGTTACTAAACCGGTTTAGTATAAAGTGAGGAGAAAAAATATGAAGATACAATTAGCATTAGATCGTGTCACAATTGAAGAAGCTATTACCCTTGCCAAGCTGGCAGAACCCTCTGTTGATTGGATTGAAGTAGGTACATCTCTTATAAAAGAATACGGAATTGAAAGCATTTATAAAATTAAACAGGCATTTCCGGATAAGACAATTGTAGCAGATATCAAAACGATCGATAACGCAGAGTATGAGTTTACAATGTGCTATCAAGCAGGAGCAGATGTAGCAACGGTCATGGGTGTATCACCTTCACCAACGATAGAGACCTGTGCAAATGTCAGCGAAAAGTGGAATAAAAAAATGATGGTTGATTTATTAAACACGTCAAGTGACTTGCAAAAGCAAGTAGGTATTTATGAAAACGCTATTTTTTGCCATCACATCAGCAAAGATGAACAAGAAAAAGAAGGAAAATCACTCAGTCAAATAAATTTGCGACAATATTTTCATCCAGATGCCCAAATGGCCGTAGCAGGAGGAATTAATCCGGCTTCAGCACCATCATTACTTCAAATGAAGGCGGACGTCGCGATTATTGGATCAGCGATTACAAAAAGTGCGGATGTGGCAAAGGCATCTGCTGAATTTCAAAACTTATTTATGAGCAGGGGGAACGTATAATGACAAAAACACAAACGATTTTAGACGAAATTACGGCCGTAATGAATCACATAAAAGAACCGCAAATAGAAGAAGTAGCGTTTTCACTTTACCAAGCGAAACGAATTTTTGTTATAGGCGAAGGCCGCTCTGGGTTAATGGGCAAATCATTTGCGATGAGACTGATGCATTTAGGTGCGACAGTATATGTTGTAGGGGAGACCATTACTCCTTCGATTGCAGCAGGTGACGTGTTGGTGGCCGTATCTGGTTCAGGAAAAACACAGCAAGTGGTGAGTGTAGCTAAAAAAGCCAAAGAAGTAGGATGTTCAGTTATCGGCATTTCAGCTAGTACAGAATCACCATTAACTGCTCATACTGATGAGCTGCTGCACATTCCTGCTGCAACCAAATATCGAAGCGAAAATGAAGTAGCTTCCATTCAGCCACTTGGCTCGTTATTCGATCAATGTGCTCACGTTGTATTTGATACCATTTGTTTAGAATACGGGAATTTGAATCACACGGATCATGAACAGGCGTTTAAGCAGCATAGCAATTTAGAATAAGAGGAAAGAGGCTAGAACAAAAGTAGGTTATTTAAAAGAAAATCCGAACGATGAATCGAGATTCTTGATAAAGAATCACATTCGTTCGGATTTTTTCATTGGTATTGGTGAGCGTAGGTTTCATGTGTGTAGTTGCTTCTAGCTGTTGATTGAATCGATATAGTTATGTCTCACTCTCTTTTGATACAGGCAAGTCTAAGTCTAAACGTTTACTTCGCTTTTGTTTATTGCGAATATATTCCTTCTCTTCAAAGTAAATGACAGCATTTTTATGCTGAAATTGCTATAATATACAAGCCGGTACATATACTAAGGCGACTGAAAATAAAGGAGTTTTGATTAATGACAAAAATAAAATTAATTTCACATAACGATTTAGACGGGGTAAGTCCAGCACTATTGGGTCGGTTAGCGTTTGGCGATGGCAACTTTGATTACAGCACGGTAAGCATTGGCCGCATCAATGACACAGTGACGCATTTTATTGAAGAAGAAAACGATGGAGACACAGCTTTATACATAACGGATATTAGCGTAAATGAGGAAGTAGCGGAAAAATTAAATGAACTGGTAAAAAAAGGCCAGCAAATCACTCTTATTGACCATCATATCTCTGCTCTTCCACTAGCTGAGAAATACGATTGGGTTCATGTTATTGCAGAAGATGAAAACGGTAAAAAGACGGCAGCTACATCTCTTTTCTACGACTACTTAGTGCGCCACAACATGCTTCAAAAAACGGCGTTGCTTGATGAGTACGTAGAACTTGTGCGCTTATTTGATACGTGGGACTGGTTCCATGAAAATAACTTGAAAGCAAAGCGCCTTAATCACCTATATTATCTAATTCCGCATGAAGAATTTAAAGAAACCATTCTAGAAACGCTTCGTGAATCGTATCATACTGAAAATCAAGAATTTACGTTTACGGACAAACACGAAATTTTACTAGAAGCAGAAGAAAAAAAGATTGAAAAATACATTTATGATAAACAAAAACAAATCATAAAAGAAAGGGTTGAAATTGATAAAACAGCGTACAACGCAGGAATTGTATTTGCAGATACATATCAGTCTGAGCTAGGAAATGCACTGTGTCTAGAAAACGAAGATATCGACTTTTCCGTTATGGTGGACATGGGACGCCAAAAGATTGGCTTCCGTGCAGTAAAAGACGAAATCAACTTAGCAGAAATTGTTGGGCACCTTGGAGGAGGAGGTCACCCAAAAGCTTCTGGATGCAAGTTAACGGCTGAAACGTTTGCTCTTTTCGTCACGGATCACTTGTTTAAAGACGAAGAAAAAAGTGAATAAAGCGTATAAGGAGGAGATGATATGTCGTTTAAAGATTTAGTTGTTGTTGTTACCGGAGCTGCGAACGGAATAGGTAAAGATGTATCCCGCGCATACGCGAAACAAGGAGCAAAAGTGGTATTGGCAGATGTGGACGAAACCGAAGGAGAGGGTCACGCAGAAGCTATTCAAAGACAAGGCGGAGAAGCCATTTTTGTGAAAACAGACGTCCGAAAAGAAGGCGACATTTTAAATCTCGTTGAAAAAACGGTCAGTACGTATGGAACGATACATATTTTGATTAATAATGCAGGCGTTTCCCGCTGGAAATCACCGTATGAGCTAACCATTGATGAATGGGATGACATTATCAATACGAACCTGCGCAGCGTGTTTCTATGCTCTCGCGAAGCAGCTAAGGTGATGAGAAAAAACGAAAGCGGAGGCTCCATTGTAAACTTAGCTTCTACGAGAGCTACAATGTCTGAACCTCACACAGAAGCCTATGCGGCTACAAAAGGAGGAATCGTTGCTTTAACTCATGCACTTGCCATTTCACTTGGTGATGACAACATCACAGTAAATGCTATTTCTCCAGGATGGATTGAGACATCTGACTACGATGGCCTTCGTGAAATCGATCATACGCAGCATCCGTCTAATCGGGTGGGAACGCCAGCCGATATCTCAAGAGCGTGTACGTACTTAACAAACGTTGAAAATGATTTTGTAACAGGAGCTAACCTCGTAGTAGACGGGGGAATGACGCGAAAGATGATTTATGAACATTAAGCATCTACGAAAAAAGACTGAGACAAAAGTATTTTAGACGAAGTGAAAAAATGAACCATTGATCAAAATTTTTGATTAGCGGTTCGTTTTTTTATTACGGTGAACGTAGGTTTCACCTGTTTCGTTCCTTCTAGCAGTTGATTGAAGGGCACGACGAAGACTCCTGCGGAAAAAGCGGTTCAGCTCATATATCCCATTTGTTCATTTTAGATTGGATTCATTTCGTTANGTCTCAACCTCTTTTGATGATCAACAAAAAAATAATAATTTTTCTGTTGACAGATAATAATGATCATTGTAAAGTAAGTTACATAAAGTAATTAAATTTCAATTAATATTTTTTTAGTTTAATATCTCGAATTAGAGATATAAGAATTCATTATATCTTGTTTATCTCCTTTTATCAGGGGGAAGGGTATAAACATGCAATTTAAGCTTAAAAAAACAAACAATTAGGAGTGTGGAAAATGGGTTTTTTAGATAAATTATTTGATAAATCAAGTGATCAACAACAGGTTGGAAAAGATTTTTATGAAGCNATTAAAAACCGACGTTCTATTTATGCAATTGATAAAAATGTAAAAATATCAGAAGAAAAAATTGAAGAANTTATTAACTTTGCGGTGAAACATACTCCTTCAGCATTTAATTCCCAAAGCGCACGCGTAGTCGTTTTATTTGGCGAACAGCATGATAAAGTATGGGATATTACGAGAGAAACACTTCGTAAAATTGTTCCAGCTGAAAATTTTTCAGATACGGATCAAAAAATGAACTTATTTGGAAGCGGCTATGGAACAGTTCTTTTCTTTGAAAATCAAGAAGTAGTTGAAGGGCTGCAAAAGCAGTTCGCATCTTACAGCGAAAATTTCCCGGTTTGGTCTAACCAATCATCAGGCATGCTGCAGCATGTGATTTGGACAGCGCTTGAGCTCGAAGGCCTAGGAGCAACATTACAGCATTACAATCCATTGATTGACGATGAAGTAAAAGCAGCTTGGAATATTCCAAGCTCATGGAAATTAATTGCCCAAATGCCATTTGGTAATCCTGTGTCACCTGCGGGAGAAAAAGAATTTCAACCGCTAACTGAACGTGTAAAAGTATTTAAATAAGCAAAAAAAGAGGTACGGACAAAATTATTTTAGTTGAAGCAAAATCCGAACGATGAATCGTTCGGATTTTTTCATTGGTATGGCAAGCGTAGGTGTTGCGTATGTAGCTGCTTCTAGCGGTTGATTTCGTTATGTCTCAGACCCTTTTTTTCAGTAAATAGTTTGAATATTCTTTTATGTTTAACCTAAGAAAAATGCGGTTAAATAGGAGGAGTAGTCCTCAAATCTTCTGTGGAATTTATGCGCTATACATAAGCAATTCAACGATGTTTTACAAAAAAATAAAGTTTTTAACTTGGTTTTTTAGAGAATATTTGTTAACATATCCACTTGTGAGGTCTTAGTAAGAGGAGGATGATGTAAAGAATCCCATATCGGACGCAAGGGCGTAGATATGTGGAGTGGGAATTTTAAAGGAGGATTTTATGTCTGATCAAGGAAATCAAGGAAAATTTAAAAAATCAATATCGTTACTTGACCTAACGTTAATTGGGATGGGAGCTATNTTTGGTTCCGCCTGGTTATTTGCGGTTAGTAACGTAGCGTCAAAGGCTGGTCCAGCCGGAAGTTTTTCGTGGCTGATTGGCGGAGTCATTATTTTACTTATCGGTTTAGTATATGCTGAACTTGGAGCAGCGCTGCCGCGTACCGGTGGAATTATCCGTTATCCGGTTTACTCACATGGTCATTTAGTGGGTTACTTAATTTCATTCATTACCATTATTGCTTACACAAGTTTGATTGCCATCGAGGTAACGGCTGTACGTCAGTATGTTGCGTTTTGGCTTCCTGGTCTAACTAAACATGGTTCTGAATCGCCTACTACAATCGGCTGGTTATTTCAGTTCGCGTTATTAACGCTATTTTTTATCATTAACTACGTAAGTGTAAAAGCATTTGCTAAGTCAAATGTCATTATATCTGTGTTCAAATATGCGGTTCCTCTTACAATTATCGTCGTGTTGGCTTATCACTTTAAATCAGCTAACTTTACAACTGGCGATTTTGCTCCGTTTGGTTTTAATGGTATCCAAGCAGCCATTTCAACAGGTGGCGTTATGTTTGCTTACCTAGGACTTCACCCTATTGTTTCTGTAGCCAGTGAAGTTAAAAACCCGCAGCGTAATATTCCAATCGCGCTCATTATCTGTATTGTACTTTCAGCGATTATTTACACAGCACTGCAAGTATTGTTCATTGGTAACATCCCGGCTGATATGCTATCAGGAGGATGGGGAACAATTCAAGAGCAATTCTCTTTACCATTTAAAGATATTGCACTTATTTTAGGCCTTGGCTGGTTAGTAACGCTTGTTATTTTTGATGCTATTTTATCACCAGGCGGTAACGGGAACATCTTCATGAATACAACTTCTCGTTTAGTTTATGCTTGGTCTCGTAATGGAACACTGTTTAAACGTTTCTCAAAAGTAGATAAGAAAACAGGAATTCCGCGTGCGTCACTATGGCTATCATTTGGAATGTCCGTATTCTGGACACTGCCATTTCCTTCTTGGGAAGCGCTAGTAAACGTATGTTCAGTGGCACTTATTCTGTCTTATGCGATTGCGCCAATTTCAGCTGCTGCATTCAGAGTAAATGCAAAAGACCTTAAAAAACCTTTTAAATTAAAAGGCATGAGCGTTATTGCTCCTGTTTCATTTATTTTCTGTTCATACATCGTATATTGGTCAGGGTGGACGACAATTTCTTGGCTGCTAGGATCACAGCTTCTAATGGTTGTTATCTACGTAGCGTTTAAGAAATACGTACCAACTGACGTTGTAAAATTTGCACAGCAGCTTAAATCTGCTTGGTGGCTAGTTGCTTATTATATTATTATGCTTGTTATCTCTTATCTAGGTTCATTTGGTGGAGGACAAGGTGTGTTAAGCAACCCGCTTGACTTAATTTTAATTGCTCTTGTTTCACTTGGTATTTTCTACTGGGCGAAATATACAGGTTTACCAAAAGCAGTTATCGATACAGATGATTAATAAAAAACACGGCATGAATTCATGCCGTGTTTTTCGTTTGTATAGGCGTATACTCTATTTATTTATCAAACAGCCATGTTTTTAANATAGCAGCATACTCACGAAAGTAGGCTTGAAGTTTAATTGAATTTGGTGTNTTTGCACCTAANGGATAAACGTCAAAGCCTTGACGTTTGGCAATAATAGAGGCGCGAAATAAATGAAAATCACTGCTAACAAGCACGACTTTTTTGTGTTGAATATCAACTTTCTGTTTAGTAAAAGTAAAATTCTCAAAAGTAGAAGTTGACTGATCTTCTTTTATAATTCGATTCTTTTTAATTCCTTCTTTCCGCAGAAAACGATAGGCTGCCTCTGCTTCAGAAATTTCTTCATCGGATCCTTTTCCGCCCGTTACGATAACTTTTGTTTGTTGATGTGCTTGTAAATAAGATAAAGCCGTCTTTACTCGTTCTTTTAAACTAGGAGACATTTGATCACCATCTACTTTAGAACCTAAAACGAGCACATAATCTGTGTTTTGTGGAACAGGCTTGTGAGCAGTTTGATACATACAAAAAGATATAATTGCTATATAAAGAACAAGAGAACCAATAAAGGTATAAATCATTTTTTTCTTCAACTGTGAGCACCTTCCTAGCTATTTCATAAGATGTTTGGAAAATAATTGTTATTATAGCATACGAGACCCAAATAAGTATAAANACAGTAATATATAATAATAGAAGAAAATCGTTATTGTGAATGGTTATAAAATTCGTTACAATAAAGAATAAATGATTTTAAAAGTGCCTCTAAGGAGGATAATAGGGAAATCGGTGTAAATCCGGTGCAGCCCCCGCTACTGTAAATGTGGATGAACCTGCAAAGACCCACTAGTCAAACTAGGAAGGGTGCAGAAGTAAAACGAAGCATGAGCCAGGAGACCTGCTTTTAAAAACCCCTTATTTTTCGGTGGGAGAAATAAGTCAAGACAATGTGTTAATGAGCGCATGACCAAACCTTGACTTTTACAGTTAAGGTTTTTTTATGTGGTAGGGAGTGGAAAAAGTGAAAAAAGGAAAACCGCTTATGATTCAAGGAACGCACTCAGACGCTGGAAAAAGCATGATTGCTACAGCATTTTGCCGTATTTTTAAAGAAGACGGCTATCAAACTGCACCGTTTAAATCGCAAAATATGGCGCTTAATTCATACATTACAATGGATGGAAAAGAAATTGGCAGAGCGCAAGGAATTCAAGCAGAAGCGGCTGGAGTAGAAGCAACAACCAATATGAANCCTATTTTAATTAAACCAACTCGTGATCATGAATCTCAAATTGTCGTTCACGGAAAACCGCTACGTAATATGTTTGCTTTTCAGTATCGGCAAGAATTTTTTAATGAAGGTTTGAACGTTATCACGGAAGCTTATAAAGAGCTTGCCAATCATTATGATCGAATTGTGATTGAAGGTGCTGGAAGTCCTGCTGAAGTCAATTTGAACGATCGGGAACTCGTAAATATGCGCGTTGCAAAAATAGCAGAAGCGCCTGTTGTGTTAGTAGGAGATATTGATAAAGGAGGAGTTTTCGCGAGCCTAGTGGGTACTCTTCAATTGCTTCCAGATGAACACAAGTCTAGAGTTATCGGGGTGTTAATTAATAAATTCCGAGGAGATTTAGAACTTTTAAAACCAGGCTTGAAGTGGTTTGAAGAATACACGGGTGTTCCGGTTCTAGGAGTTATTCCTTATATGAACAACGTGGAAATTGACGCGGAAGATTCGTTATCACTTAGAAATTACTCAACGCTTGTGAATCCGTTAAAAGAAATTGATATTGCGGTCATCTCATACCCGCGCATCTCAAATTTTACAGACATCGATCCTTTAAGCTTAGAAGAAGACTGTCACGTGAGACTTGTGACCAAGCCGTCACAATTAGGGTCCCCTGATTTAATTGTTTTACCAGGAAGTAAAAATACGATTGAAGATGCGCAGTTTTTACAAGAAAGCGGCCTGGCTCTAGCCATTAATCAAGTATTGAACACAACGAACGTTCACGTCATTGGCATCTGCGGAGGGTATCAAATGCTAGGGGAGACAATCACAGACCCTGATGCAGTAGAATCTCGGATTGAATCCATTAAAGGGCTGGGCTTGCTTCCAGTGGAAACCGTTATGACAACCAGCAAAAAAACAGAAAGAGTTGCTGGGTATGTCCAGCTAGAAAGTGAAAGAGTTTCGATTGAAGGCTACGAAATTCATATGGGAAAGACGATTTCTAAGAGCACCACGGAAGCTTTTGCAGTGGTAGAGCATGAAAAAGAAGGAACGGTTAAAGACAACGTCATTGGCACGTATGTTCATGATGTGTTTCATAACGATGCTTTGCGCAGAGCTTTGCTTAATCAAATTCGTAAACATAAAAAATTGCCGCCTATTACGGACACATTCAACAGTCGCCTGCAAAAAGAGGAGTCTTTTTCAAAAGCAGCAGCATATGTGAGAGAAGCTGTAGATATGGAAAAGCTGTATCATTTAATAGACAACTATAAAAGCCCGGAGCAAACACAAAAAGTATAGCTTGTAGAGGCTTTCGCTTGTTTTTTTACCGAGAACTTTAGTACGCTATTCTACGTTGCCTAGTTCAACAGTCTAGCACTCGTAACAAATAAAAGATGATTGTTTCCAACTTAATGCATGGTGGAAGCATGGTTTATGGACAGGAAAATGAATGGTTAATGTAATATAAAACATCACGCCTCGTTTCCTAGAGGAGCTGAACGTATTGATTTTTAAACGTATTTTTTTTAACAAAGCATCTATTTTATACATAGTCAGTTTATTTATTGTATGTACTTCGGTAATTATGGGCGTATTTATTGGTACAGTTTCGTTAACCGTAGGAGATACAATCAAAATTATTATTGGCCACCTTACCGGGCTATCCTTATATCACGGTCCCGAAAACATGGATTTAATCATTTGGCAAATTCGTTTTCCAAGAGTACTGGTGGCATTTTTAGTAGGAGCTTCGCTTTCAATAGCAGGGGCTGCCTTTCAAGGGCTATTAAGAAACTCTCTTGCTGATCCTTATACGATTGGGGTTTCCTCAGGTGCAACCCTTGGCTCTGTCATGGCAATTTATTTTCATTGGAGTATTTTTGGTTTGTCTATCTTCACGCTGCCTGTAGTCGGCATTGTATCTGGTTTTATTACTCTTCTTTTAGTTTTTGGTATTACGAAACTCGCAAGCGGCAATTTGGCCAATGAAACCATCATCTTAGCGGGGATTATTTTATCATCCTTTATGAGCGCGCTTATTTCATTAATTGTGGCTCTTTCTCCCGAAGAAGATGTAAGGCAGGTTTTATATTGGCTAATGGGAAGCGTATCAATGAGAGGATGGTCTCATATTCAAATTTTAGGGCCGTTCTTTTTGATCGGTACAATTATGCTGCTGTTACATGTAAAAGAGCTGAACGGCTTAGCATTTGGCGATCAATCCGCTCAGTTTATGGGAATAGACGTAAAGAAGAGAAAAAGAATGATTTTAATAGGTGCATCCGTATTAACAGGGGCTGCGGTATCAGTATCTGGGGCAATTGGATTTGTTGGCTTAGTTATTCCCCACGTAGTGCGTCTCGTAGCGGGAGCTAATCATAAGCATGTACTGCCGCTTTCTATTTTAATTGGAGGAAGTTATTTGGTTT
>Ga0058695_1000086_pt1 | contig 13454 bp, 16 predicted proteins | sample AgamicMgMarz_FD_55042 | JGI IMG/M metagenome (GOLD analysis project Ga0058695, IMG submission 55042) | Agave microbial communities from Guanajuato, Mexico - Mg.Ma.rz | ecosystem: Host-associated > Plants > Phyllosphere > Phylloplane/Leaf | place: Guanajuato, Mexico | collected 2012-06-04 | reverse complement strand
CGCATGATGCAATGGCAATGGGATTAAACGTTGTAGATCCTGGTCATCATGTTGAAAAAGTCATGAGACAAGGTGTAACGCGTGTATTAAACAGTCTTTTTGATGCGAAAAACTTTGAGTGTGAAGTATTTGATTCAAAAGTAGACACAAACCCATTTACGTTTATGTAACAAAGAAAGAAGGTGTTGACAAATGTCAACACCTTCTTTTGTGTCTATTAAGACGATTTTTTTGTTCGAACTTTTGGTAAAATCTTTGAAAGAGGCACGCTTTTTTCACGTGTCCACGTTGTTTCATCTTCTGGATCGAACTGATCTAGAAAATTGATGACCTCTTTTGTAATTGGAGTAGGGGTAGATGCGCCTGCCGTAACAGCTACCGTTTTCGCATTCATCAACCATTCAACCTGCAGCTCTGAGATGTCACCGATACGATATGCCTCAGTGCCGGCAATCTCCATTGATACTTGAGCTAAACGGTTTGAATTGTTACTTTTAGGATCTCCTACNACAATTGTAACATCTGCTTCACCTGCTTGCTCGGCTACAGCTTCTTGGCGAACTTGTGTAGCTAAACAAATTTCCTTGTGAACTTCAGCGTGCGGATATTTTTCTTTTACCTTTTCCATTACTTCTGCAACGTCCCACTGACTCATTGTTGTCTGATTTGTTACAATGATTTTTTCACGTTGAATATTTAAATGGGCTACGTCTTCTGCTTTTTCAATTAAATGAACGATATCTGGCGCGATACCAAGTGCACCTTCTGGCTCAGGATGATTTCGTTTTCCGATATAAATAACGTCATAACCTTCTTTTTCTTTTTGGCGAATAAGGTCATGGGTTTTTGTAACATCCGGACATGTAGCATCGATTGTTGTTAAGCCTTTTTCTTTTGCTCGTTCTTTTACTTCTGGAGATACTCCGTGCGCAGTAAAAATAACGGTTCCTTCATTTATTTGGTCTAAGATTTCCAGGCGATTAGCACCGTCCAGTGTGATAATGCCGTCCTCTTCAAACGCATCTGTAACGTGTTTATTATGAACAATCATTCCTAAGATATAGATTGGTCGAGGCAATGATTTATCTAAAGCGGCGTTTCGTGCAATGACCATTGCGTCTACTACACCATAACAATAGCCGCGCGGTGCAATTTTAATAACTTTCATTTCAATTTCCTCCTCATCATAATCCTGACGAGCAATTCAACTCGCTTCTATTATATAAAAGAGGAAGGAAGAATACAAAGATATTCTTTTTTTGCTCACTGTATTTCCTTAAGGAATCAGCAGATTTATCAAATATAAAGTTTTGGTTTAGACACCCGATCTCTGGATGAATGTTCAATTTCTTCTTCAAAGAAATCCAGCTCATCATCGGATGAATCCGTGCTTTCTGCGCCTGCTGATAAAACCTTACTGTCTTTACTTTCATCAGTTTCAGAAACCTCTGTTCCTTCTGCTTCGAGTACTTCATCTGTGTCATCACTTGAGCGCAAGGCCTGATAGATTTTCCACAGAGAAGGAGCATTTTTGACAAGAGGTCCGTATTGTTGAATCATAGGTCCCATCGTTTCCGCTGCTTTTAGTACTCGCTGAACATTCCCCATCATGGAGCTCAAGTTAGCAGGGTTCGTTAATCCTTGCAAACCTCCAAGCAGGGAAGAAGAGTTAGTCGCTCCTGCAGCACCTTGGGCTCCTGAAAGTCCAGAAAACAAAGAACCTCGAGGAGCAGCTGCAGCCGCTTGTTGAAATGGTATGTTTCTATTTCCGCCTCTTCGGAATAGGCGAGTTAAGAAGTTACCTCCTCCACGGTTCAGGCCTTGCTGATTCGGGTAAAATGATTGTTGAGCATTTGTTTGCTGGGCAAAGTTGCGAAACTGCTGGAATGGATTAAATTGGCCAAAGTTACCAGGTTGTTGCCCAAAGCCGTTTTGTGGTGGCATTCCTGGCATCATTCTTCTTTGCATACCGGGTGGAAATGGTGGTCTTCGCTGTAGCAAAGGACGCACCTCCTTTAGTAAAGTAGATTTTCTTTTACTATCGTATGCAACTCGCGATAAAATGTTTTTGAAACAGGTAATAAGTTTTAGTAATATGAATGAGAAGTAGTCACAGAAGGAAAAATCGATTATAATCATATATTGTGCCTTAAAAGATGAACGTGAATGTAAAAAAGGAGACTATTATGGAAAAAACAAACTTTGAACGTTTTGAGTTTCAACCATTTTTAATAGAAGCAATTAAACAATTAGGTTTTTATCAGCCTACAGAGATTCAGGAGCGCTTAATTCCTTCCGTTTTAAAAGGGGAAAGTGTAATTGGTCAGTCGCAAACAGGGACCGGCAAAACACACGCTTATTTATTGCCTTTACTTGAAAAGGTAGACCCTAAAAAAGAAGAAGTACAAGTTGTAATCACCGCTCCAACTCGTGAGCTTGCTTCTCAAATTTATCAAGAAGTATTAAAGCTAACAAAACACAGTGCTGAAGGAGAAGAAATTTCAGCAAAATGTTTTATCGGCGGTACAGATAAGCAGCGTACAATCGATAAATTAAAGAAGCAGCCTCAAGTTGTTGTAGGAACACCGGCTCGTTTGTTTGATTTAGTAAATGAAAAAGCGTTAGTTGTGTATACAACAAAGGCGTTAGTAGTAGACGAAGCTGATTTAATGCTTGATATGGGATTTTTAGAAGATGTGGACCGTTTGGCAAGCAATATGCCTGAAAAATTACAGATGCTTGTTTTTTCAGCAACTATTCCTGAAAAATTAAAGCCATTCTTAAAAAAATACATGGAAAATCCAAAATTTACGCATGTTTCGCCGAAGCAAGCAGCAGCAGCTAAATTAGAGCATGTATTAGTTCCACTGCGTCATCGTAACAAGTTTAAGCTACTGCATGATATGCTTATTTCGTATAATCCTTATTTAGCTATCGTCTTTACAAATACAAAGAAAATGGCGGACGAAGTAGCAGATGACCTGCTGTCTAAAGGCTTAAAGGTAGGAAGAATTCACGGAGACTTATCTCCTCGTGACCGTAAGAAAATGATGAAGCAAATTAATAATTTAGAATTTCAATACGTAGTAGCGACAGATTTAGCAGCTCGCGGTATTGATATTGAAGGAATTTCACACGTCATTAACTTTGAGCTTCCTTCAGATCTAGATTTCTACATTCACCGCGTAGGACGTACAGCTCGTGCCGGTCATTCTGGAATTGCTGCTACAATCTTCGATGTGGAAGATGAAGATGCAGTAAATAAGCTGGAGAAAATGGGAATCGAGTTTGTAAACAAAGATCTTCAAAAGCAAGAATGGGTTTCCATCGATGACCGTAACCGCCGTAAAAAGCGTGTGAAGAAAGCGGATGAAGTGGGAGAAGAGGCACATCGCTTTATTCAAAAGCCGAAGAAAGTAAAGCCTGGCTACAAGAAAAAACGTGCTCGTGAAATTACAAAGTATGTGCAAAAGAAAAAGCGTAGTGAAAGACGCAACAATCGTTAATCGCAATAGGTTAGAGGTGTAAAAAGNAATGTTGAAAATTGGTTCTCACGTATCAATGAGCGGCAAAAAGATGCTTTTAGGAGCAAGTGAAGAGGCAGCTTCTTACGGAGCAAATACGTTTATGATCTATACAGGCGCTCCACAAAATACTCGTCGCAAAAAGATTGAAGAGCTTAATATTGAAGCTGGTCTTTTGCATATGAAAGAGCATGGAATGAAAGATATTGTTGTACATGCTCCCTATATCATTAATTTAGGAAATACAACAAAGCCCGAAACATTTGAGCTTGGAGTAGATTTCTTAACGTCTGAAATTCAGCGCACCCATGCTCTTGGCGCAAAGCAAATTGTTCTTCATCCAGGGGCTCACGTGGGCGCTGGAGCAGATGCCGGTATTCAGCAAATTATCAAAGGTCTAAACGAAGTGTTGACAGCTGATCAAGAAGTTCAAATTGCGCTTGAGACAATGGCTGGAAAAGGAACAGAGTGTGGAAGAAGCTTTGAAGAAATTGCCCAAATTATTGATGGCGTGACGCACAATGAAAAGCTCTCTGTTTGTTTTGACACATGTCACGTTCATGACGCTGGTTATGATATCGTTCAAGACTTTGACGGTGTATTAAATGAATTTGACAAAACCGTAGGAATACAGCGAATTAAAGTGCTTCACATCAATGATAGTAAAAATGTACGCGGTGCTCGAAAAGACCGCCATGAAAACATTGGATTTGGTGAAATCGGATTTGATGCACTGAATTATATTGTTCATCACCCAGCGTTTAAAGAAGTTCCTAAAATTCTAGAAACTCCTTATGTAGGAGAAGATAAGAAAAATAAAAAAGCGCCATATCAGTTGGAAATTGATATGATTCGTGCACAAAGCTTTGATTCAGAGCTAAAACAAAAGCTTATGTAATTTCATATGTGATTGAAAGAGGTCATGTCTATAGACATGACCTCTTCTTTTACATCAACTGCTGAAATAATTCGTTCACTCGTCTGGCAGTTTCACGATCTGTTACTTGAGCAATTTGTTTGATTAAATTTCGGCGCTCTTCAAGGTTATAAATATTTACGGGCTGCTGTCTAATGACGGATACAAGGGTNTGTGCCTGCTGATCTGTAATGGGGATGTTGTATTGTTTGCTATACTTTAAAAGCTCTTTCGGGGTAATGTTNTTTACTTTCTTATTGACAATCTGCTGTACAATTTTCATATGATTACCTCCTCGTCATATACAGTTTATGAATAAAAAAGAAAGATGTGACTATATTGTGTAATAAAACAACATTTNGAGNCGGATGAACTTACNGAGGCAAGAAAGCGAAGGAGTGAAACGGCTTAGTTTACAAATAAAAGACAATCCTGTATACTACATTAATGACTAAATCGTAATGATTCTGAGAAAGTAAATGGGTAACGGAGTATACGATAGAAACCGTGCCCTCTTTTGTATGGAGAAATATAAAAAAAGAATGGTGAGGCGCATATGAATACACCTGATATCATTGAAATTGATCATTTATCATTTCAATATGATGGAGTGAATGTATTAGAAGATATAAGTTTTTCAATTCCAAAGGAGCTTTTTTGGGTCTCGTTGGTCCAAATGGTTCTGGGAAATCAACGCTAATCAAATGTTTGCTTGGTTTGCAAAAACCATCTCAAGGTGCAATTCGTTTATTTGGAAAAGATCAGAGAAGGTTTAAAGAACGAAGTAAAATTGGATATGTATCGCAAAAAGCGAATAGTTTCAACAGCGGCTTTCCTGCTACCGTTTTTGAAGTGGTTTCCACGGGTCTTACTTCAAAATTAGGTTTGTTTCGCTTTATGAATGCTTCTCATAAACAAAAAGTGAAAGAAGCGGTAGAAGCAGTGGGGATGAGCGAATTTTTAAATCGAAACATAGGAGAACTATCCGGTGGCCAGCAGCAGCGAATTTTTATTGCGCGCGCGCTTGTAAGTGAACCCGAGCTGTTAATTTTAGATGAGCCAACAGTCGGAGTGGATGCACAAAATGTGTACACTTTTTATGAGCTTCTTGAAAAGTTAAATAAAGAAAAAGGAATTACGCTTGTGCTTGTTACTCACGATATTGGCACTGTCTCAGAAAAAGTAACCCACGTTGCTTGTTTAAATAAATTTCTACACTTTCATGGGAATGCCAAAGAATTCGAACAGCTTTGTGAACATGACGTATCTATGTTTTATGGTCATAATGTTCATGTGTTAACCCATGATCATCATCATGGAGGGCAGCACGTATGATAAGCAGTTTATTTCAATTTGAGTTTTTACGAAATGCATTTTTAACCGGTATGATTATTGGCGTCTTAGCTCCTTTATTGGGCACGTTCATCGTAGTAAGACGTCTTTCTTTAATTGCAGATGCGTTAAGTCACGTGACGCTGGCGGGGATTTCTGCGAGCTTGCTTCTTAGTCAGAAAATAGGGTTTATGCAAGGAGTGAACCCCGTCTATTTAGGGATGGTATCTTCCGTTACAGGCGCTCTTTTTATTGAAAAACTTCGAAGCGTCTACAAGCATTACCAAGAGCTGGCCATTCCGATTATTTTATCGGGCGGAATTGGTATTAGTGCAATTTGTATCTCGCTAGCGGACGGTTTTAATAATGATTTAATGAACTATTTGTTTGGAAGCGTAAGTGCGGTGAGTCGTTCGGATCTTTGGACAGTTGTTGTTATAGCCGTATTTGTTATAGCTATTGTCTTTTTCTTATATAAAGAATTGTTTATTTTATCTTTTGACGAGGAGCACGCTTCTGCTTCTGGGATTAAATCGAAGTGGATGCACTTTTTATTTATTGTGATGGTTGCTCTTGTCATTGCTGTATCGATGCGTATCGTCGGTATCTTATTAGTGTCATCTCTTATGACTCTTCCTGTAGCAGCAAGCATTCGCTTAGCTAGAGGCTTTAAACAAACGATTCTGCTTTCGGTGATTTTTGGTGAAATATCTGTTTTAGGCGGATTATTTTCAGCGTACTACTTGGATTTAGCACCAGGCGGTACAATTGTTGTCATTGCTGTTGTTATTTTAATCATATCTATTATGATTAATAAAGGACGGAAGGGGAAACAAAAATGAATTTAACTGAAGCCATTCATTTATTAAAAGATCAAGGATATAAACATACAGGAAAACGTGAAGAAATGCTTGCCCTGTTTTCAAAATCAAATAAGTACTTAACGGCAAAAGATGTATTAGAGTACATGAAGCCTGATTATCCTGGTCTGAGTTTTGATACAATCTACCGTAATTTATCATTGTTTGTGGAGTTAGGCGTACTTGAAATGACAGAGCTTTCGAGCGAAAAGCACTTTCGATTTAAATGTGCAACCGCCCATCATCACCACCACTTCATTTGTTTAGATTGTGGAAAAACAAAAGAAATTGAAGCTTGTCCGATGGAGTATGTAGACGAGGATTTGCGAGGGTACAATATTACAGGCCATAAATTTGAAATTTACGGTCAATGTATAGAATGTAATCAATAAAAAAGAGAGGGCGTTATGCACCTCTCTTTTTTATTTTTGCTGTTCTTTTAACCAGCTGGCTACCCACTGATCTGCTTCTAGCCAATTGTATACGCGAACCACTCCTTTTGGAACAGGTAAGCGATTATAAGGAGTATCAAATAAGATAACGGGGATATTGCATTCTTCACTGATTTCACAAGCATTATCATGTTTGTCTTCAAAAAAGATATCAACATCATATCGTTTTGCTGTCTCAACTTTAAAATGAGAACCGACTAACTCAATGTGATGAAACGATAGTTCATTTTTTTGAAACCATTCTTCCGTGACGTCCAATAGCTTATCGTGCCTTGCACTAATAAAGAATAATTCGTGCTTTTGATGCCATTTTTGCAAAACCGCTTTTGCATCGTCTGCAAGTGGAGAGGTTTCGTAAATAGAGCGTTCATTTGCTTTAAACCATTTCCCGAGTTCAGCAGGTGATACATTTACAAAAGGGCTGAAATCATATTCTGTAATGTCTTCAAGTGTTAAATTTAAGTTAAAGGCTTTATTTAAATGAGGAACAAAAGTTTCAGGAGAAGTAACAGTTCCATCAATGTCAATTCCAAACTTTTTCGTCAACTACGTGCACTCCTTTAATACGTTTATTCTACTTAGATGCTTGATTATTCTTGTCTAGTGTAACATAAAGCCCAAAGAGAAACAGTAATACTTTTTATACGCCTTTGGCAAAACGTAATGATCACTGCATGGCCTGGTGATTGCGTCTGTACCTATTTCTTGTAAGAGAGTGAGCGGCTGTATAAGATTGACACTTATAATTTTTCCTCGCATTCAGATACTATAAATGCTCCTTATTTACGAAAGCGAGGGATTAAGCATGGAGAATGAAGAACAAAGGCGTAGAAAAGATGTATATGAAGCTGATTTCATGGAAGAAACTGCAGCTGAAGTGGGCGTTCCTTACCGAGTAGGAGAGCCTCATGCAGAGCGTGAAGTTATAGATATTGATCGCAATCGCAATCATGAAGTCGCTGGACGAGGAGAAGGAACGGGATACGGTCGTTTCGCACTCGTACTTTCGATTCTTTCACTATTCTTTTTACCAATTATTCTTGGTGCCGCTGGGATTATTCTAGGGTTTATCGCACGCAGAAAAGGAGCACTTACGCTAGGAGCATGGGCAATAGGGATCGGAGTTGTATCGATTATTGTCGGTACGTTTATATTACCGTTCTTTTCATAAAAAAAGCGAGGCGCATATGCGCCTCGCTTTTTTTTGGTTATGATTTAGCGGCAGCTTTTTCAGCTTCTTGCTTTGCGTGATATTCAGCAGCAATTTTATCAATTTCTTTTTTTAGTTCCTCAACCATTGTTTCTTCAGGAACTTTGCGTACGATTTCGCCTTTGCGGAATAGTAGACCTTCACCGCGTGCTCCCGCAATCCCGATATCAGCTTCACGAGCTTCACCAGGACCGTTTACAGCGCAGCCAAGTACCGCTACTTTAATCGGTGCTTTTACAGTTGAAATATACTCTTCAACTTCATTAGCAATGCTAATTAAATCAATTTCAATACGTCCACAAGTTGGGCAAGAAATAAGCGTTGCGGCATTGGAAGCTAAACCGAATGATTTTAGCAATTCGCGCGCAACTTTTACTTCTTCTACAGGATCCGCACTTAAAGAAATACGTAATGTATTTCCGATTCCTTTAGATAAAATAGCGCCAAGACCTGCTGCACTTTTTACAGTTCCTGCAAATAATGTACCCGATTCTGTAATTCCTAAGTGAAGAGGGTAGTCAAATGCTTGAGCAGCTTTTTCATAAGCTTCAATTGCCAAGTTAACATCCGATGCTTTCATTGAAACGATGATGTCATGGAAATCAAGGTCTTCTAAAATTTTAATGTGATGAAGTGCACTTTCTACCATGCCATCTGCTGTCGGATAGCCGTATTTATCTAAAATACGTTTTTCAAGTGAACCAGCGTTAACTCCAATACGAATTGGAATATTTTTAGCTTTTGCAGCATTTACAACAGCTTCCACTTTTTCACGGCGACCGATATTACCAGGGTTGATACGGATTTTATCCGCTCCGCCTTCAATTGCTTTTAATGCTAAGCGGTAGTCAAAATGAATATCCACAACTAATGGAATGTTAATGCGTTTTTTAATTTCAGGGATTGCATCTGCTGCGCGCTCGTCTGGACAAGCAACACGAACAACTTGGCATCCTGCTTCTTCTAAACGTTTAATTTCTGCAACCGTTGCTTCAACATCATGTGTCTTAGTGGTTGTCATACTTTGAATAACTAACTCGTTGCTGCCTCCGATTGTTAAATCTCCAACTTTAACCGGGCGTGTTTTTGTACGATGTATAATTTCACTCACGTGATAATCTCTCCTTCAAAATGAAATCAAGAATTTGAATTCATTAATAGAATAACTCTTTATGAACAAAATAACTAGTAGAAAGTACTACCTTAGCTATTTTAACAATGACTATCCCATCTTGACAAGAAGAATGCTGTCATTACTTGTAAATAGGGAACTTATACGTTTTTCCAATTTGAATATCCTCAGGCGCTGTACCGTTATTTAACTTTTTGAAGTCTGTAATCATTTGGTTCATAGAAACCGGTATCGATTTTTTTGTAAGCTCCTCAATGACGGACAAAACTGTATCGCCTGGCTTAATTTTTATTTTTGTATAGGTGGAAGAAGAGCTGGCGGCTTTTGTTTCTGCAGGCTGCGCTTTGCTGACTTGAACTGCTTCAGTAGCAGTGGGAATGGTCCCGTATTTAATGTCGTAGTGACAAATATATCCGATAAAAGCGAAAGCGGCTAATGCACATAGCTTTTTCATTATGCTCCTCCTTCATTCTTTTGCTTATGTGTAAGCCTATGCTTGTCTTACTTAAATATGATTGGAGAACGAAAATTGAAAGAAAAATTAATGATTGTTTCATTAGGCTTATTGCCTTTAATCATGGTGCTGGGAAATTCCATGCTCATTCCTCTGCTGCCAAGCATTCAAAAGTCACTTCATTTAAGCGGAGTTCAAACCAGTTTGATACTGAGTGCATTTTCGATTCCAGCCGCATTGTGTATCCCTGCAGTAGGGATTTTATCAGACCGGTATGGGCGTAAAAAGTTAATCATATATTCACTCGTCATGATGATAATAGGTAGTGTCATCGCTGCTAGTAGTGCTTCATTCTCTTCTGGAAGCTTTGCTGTGTTGATGGCAGGCAGAGTCATTCAAGGGATTGGAGCTGCAGGTACTACAACGTTGGCAATGGCATTAACTGGAGATGTATTTACAGGGGAAAAAAGAGCAAAAGTCCTCGGGATTTTAGAAGTGTATAACGGAGTTGGAAAAGTGGTTGCACCGATAATTGGAGCATCGGCAGCACTCGTCGTATGGTATGCCGCGTTTTTTGTCTATCCTTTAGCTGCAGGTGCTGCTTTAGTAGGTATAGTGATGTATGTGAGAGAAGGGAAAACAGGTTCGGATTCAGTATCTGTTCAAGAATATTTAAAGAGGGCCATTGGGATTGTCTATGATAAAAGAAAATCGCTTTTTCCTTTATTCTTTGTCGGGGGATTGGGGTTGTTTTTATTATTTGGCATTTTATATTACTTATCTTTTCTAATAGAGGAAACGTATCATATAGACGGTTTTTTTAAAGGAACCGCTTTTTTATTTCCTCTTGGTGCGATGACGCTCGTTTCTTATTGGACCGGTCAACGCATCAAAACAGATGTAGAGCTCATGAAAAAATTAATGATAGTAGGGATAACTCTTTTATTCCTGATGTTTGGAGTATTAACGATTATTTATACGCTTCCTGTGCTGATGTTTTGTTTGACAGTCGCCTTTGGCGGCTTAGGATTTGTTCTTCCGTGTATTAATATGATGATTACTTCAGCGGCTTCAGACGAAGAAAGAGGGTTTATTGTATCCATTTATGGAACGGTGAGATTTTTAGGAGTAGCGTTGGGACCTGTTGTTTTTGAAGTGTGGATGCATGCTGAAAGGCTGATGTTTGTTTATAGCTTTATTCTGCTCACAGCAGGAGGTTTGTGGGTTTTGTATCAGTTGAAAATTCTTTCTTCTGCAATGGGAAGAAGAAAAGTTGTACCGAAATAAAGAGGCTGAGACTTAACTAAATCACTCCAATCACCAGCTAGAAGCAGCCACATACATGAAACCTGCGTTCACCATATCAATAAAAAAATCCAAAAGAGGTGGATTCTCTATCAAGAATCTAGATTCCTCGTTTGGATTTTCCTTCAACTAAAATACGTTTGTCCCAGCATCTTTATTAGGTTTTACCTTTTTTCTTATAGGAACCCTTGTGACGAGCAACAAGTAAATGAAGAATGTTCCTATCCAGTAAAGAGAGCTATGTGTTGCTAGAGACAAAGAAAAAGCTTCAAAAAGCGTATAAAGCAGCGTGAAGGCTACCGTACTATAAGCGCTCAGTGCCCATAGCTGCTTGAAAGGAAGCTGCTTTTTAGTAATGAGTCCAATCAGTTTTCCAAGATAAGCAAGGCAGGTAATAGAAAGGAAGTTTAGTCCAGATGTTAATACGTACAGTAAAAGCATAGCGATAGGGACAAGTATGTATAAAGAAAATTTTTGTTCGTGCAGCAAGTTTAACAGTTCATTTTTATCTTTATGNTGCCAGTTTAGCAACTCATATGAATACGTTTGTGTTTGTGAATTAGTCGTGATNTANATTCCATCCTTTAAAAAACCAATTGCATGAGCAGGGGAATGAAACCGTTCAATAGACTGTGAGGGGTTTAAGATAAAAGCGGTACCGTTTACTTTTTTTGTGAAAGGTTGACTTGACGTAAGCTGTGAGTTTGAAATAGAAAAAGAAGAAACAGATTTCGGAAGATCTGTAGTAGCGATATGATAGCCGTTTACAATCGTCAAAGTCATAAAGAAAAATGTAGGCAGCAAAGAAATAAATGTTAAAAACAGCACAAAGCCAATTGTTTTATTCGTATGCTCAAAGCGAAGCGATCTTATTTTTTTGAAGGAAGTAAAACTCCATGCCATCTTTTTCAGCATGCTCATTGTAAAGCCTCCTCTTATTGAAGATTCTGATTATACCTTATTTTATAGCGAAAATTTAAGGTTTACAATAGATTTTAGAAACCGTTACCAATTACAATGATGCGGTGGAGCGTTTTGTCACAAGCACATNTTATGCGTATATGTACAGGTTTTGCCGTCATTGTTTTTNNGGATATTACGGGCANCTTGAGGACCGTGCTGTTAATATTGCANAGGTACACTCGAAAATCATTATTTGAAGAGGTATTNGAAAGTAAAATAAAGGAAGNACTCGTCGTGCAAGGTCTTTCTTTATAGGAGTGNTTATTGTATGATAAATAGTAATAATAAAAAGGATAGGTGCGGGCATGGCTATTTTATGTTGGGCATTAATTATCNTTAGCTTTGTTGTATCGTTTGTTGGGTTGGTTTATCCCATCATCCCAAGCGTGCTATTTGTAGCTCTAGGATTTGTTATATACGGTTTATTTTATGATTTTAGCTCCTATAGCTGGTTATTTTGGGTGNTACAAGGATTGTTAGTTGTCGCACTTTTTTTAGCAGACTATATAGCTAATATTATTGGTGTGAAAAAATTCGGAGGCACTAAAGCAGGTGTTTGGGGAAGTACAGTTGGGCTGCTTGTNGGTCCGTTTGTCATTCCGGGATTTGGAATTATTTTAGGGCCGTTTATCGGAGCGATTGTAGGAGAACTGATTGTTCATCGGACCACAATTAGCAACGCAGTAAAAATTGGAGTAGGTTCGGTTATTGGCTTTTTTAGTGGCGCTATTTCAAAAGGATTTATTCAACTGCTGATGATTGCCTATTTTTTATACGCTGTTTTAAAATAATATATTGACTTTAGGCTAGAAACATGTTAAATTTTTAATGTCGCTAGTAAATGTTATATTGTTCCACAGTAGCTCAGTGGTAGAGCTATCGGCTGTTAACCGATCGGTCGTAGGTTCGAGTCCTACCTGTGGAGCCATGGCGGTGTAGCTCAGCTGGCTAGAGCGTACGGTTCATACCCGTGAGGTCGGGGGTTCGATCCCCTCCGCCGCTATTTTCCAATTTGCGTTTGTGACATACATAATTCATATTGTTCCACAGTAGCTCAGTGGTAGAGCTATCGGCTGTTAACCGATCGGTCGTAGGTTCGAGTCCTACCTGTGGAGCCATGTGGACCCTTAGCTCAGCTGGTTAGAGCAGACGGCTCATAACCGTCCGGTCGCAGGTTCGAGTCCTGCAGGGTCCACCATTTATAAGGTTGGAGGAATACCCAAGTCCGGCTGAAGGGATCGGTCTTGAAAACCGACAGGGGTGTTAAAGCCCGCGGGGGTTCGAATCCCTCTTCCTCCGCCATACT
>Ga0058695_1000082_pt1 | contig 13970 bp, 9 predicted proteins | sample AgamicMgMarz_FD_55042 | JGI IMG/M metagenome (GOLD analysis project Ga0058695, IMG submission 55042) | Agave microbial communities from Guanajuato, Mexico - Mg.Ma.rz | ecosystem: Host-associated > Plants > Phyllosphere > Phylloplane/Leaf | place: Guanajuato, Mexico | collected 2012-06-04 | reverse complement strand
GCTTGCTCCTCTTTAAAACAAAGATTCGTCTCGTCTATTTTGCGCCTGTTACTATCTATATATAGCTATAGATAGGCGGAGAAAGAAGCTGGGCTTGAATGCTGACCTTATTATGCAAGTAGACGACGAGAAAGGGGCAACCAACATAGGAGGTGCGCTCAAAGTAACTGGTGGCGGGCGGGCGAGGGGTGGCCTTTGGACACGTAGCCGGAGGCAAGTCAAAAAATCCAATAGTTCCATTTTCCTTCTTGTTCATCAATCGGAAAGAAAGACAAACCGGGCACTACGGTGAGACGTGAAAACACCCGATCCCATTCCGACCTCGATATGTGGAATCGTCTTGCGCCATATGTACTGAGATTGTTCGGGAGACATGGTCCAAGCCCGGTGAAGAAATGAAAAAAGAAAAGAAGAAATAAATAACAAACAATAGCAATAGCGAAATGAAATTGAAAGTCGCATAAGTCAAGTCTAAAAGATCTTTTTTTATGGCAAAAATGCTTTGACGTGGATGAAATGAACCTTCTCGTCAGCGCGATAAAAGGAGTTGTGTTGATTCGACTAGCACTGGTAGACGTTAAAGAGTAAGTCTTTCTATCGCTTTCAAGAACACGCCTGCCTTCTATTGAAACGCATCAGTCTTTCCTTTCGAATTTCACTTTCCTTTTAAGCGCCTCTGACCGTTTATGCATGTCTTAAGCATCACGCTATGGCGTAGCATGATTTTGCCTTATTATTAGGCTACTCTACTTTGAGTTCATCCGTAAAAGAAGCCTTGAGAAGCCTAAACTTTCACTCAGTAGCCTGCCCTGCCTATAATAGATAAGGAATTAGCCTGATCGAAGGGTGAAATGGAAGCCTTGGATTCGTCACCGGTTTATGTACCATCTGTCGGGTCAGTTGCTAGCTCCGGGGGGAATCACGCCTAGCATCTGCTACTATGAAATTCGAAAAATATCTAAGACGAAGTACGGAAAAGGCCAAAGGTCTTCTCTTCTATCCACAGAATAATAGGTAGCAAGAAATCTTTTCTATGTAGTAGTGCTCCGATTGCGCCTTAGGACTAGGACTGATAGGTAAATGCCTCTTTCAAATAGGGTTAGACATGTTAAGTAAGGGTAACCCGGCCTTTCCGCTGTTACTCTTCTGTAACGCTTTAATGCGGAGTTAGAGTTTACATTTTCCTCGTGCGAGTCTAACTCTTACAGGTAACGGATTCCCGTTATCACTAGTCTGAGTGCCCCGAGATACAGTGCCCGTAACGTAATATGTGACGTCTCCGTCTGCCCGGAGGAGTATCTCCAGTTTTTTCTTTTAAGTCAGCGGTATCTCACACGAAATCTCCTGCAGAGTCAAGGTCAAAAGCATATATTATTATCTTTCAGGATTCACTACGGAATAGGAGTACTGCTTCACTCACAGGGACATCATCATCATCGATAAGAAGAAGCCAAGACATAACCGTCAGATTGTCACTTTCCCAGTCCTCATGGGATGGATCATCCGCGGGCGGCTCCTTCTTCGGTAATACACCTTCACTTCCTTCTGCTCCCTATGAACATCCTTGCCGACTAAGACCAGGCGTCATACTTTCTTCCATCCAACTTCACAGTAGTGATCATCAAACTGGGGTGTCTGACTGCTTCCCATAGGTGTGGTGATCGGCTTCTGGGTTGGCCCGGTTACGTTACTTGAGGTCTCCTCTGCTATAGGTAGGGATTGGAACAGCTTAATTTATTTGAATATAAAAGAAAAAGGTAATGCTTAAACTAATATACATATACCAAAGACCACAACTGTACATAACTGAAAATCTTCATCCAGGCATAATAAAAACAACCCTAAAAAGCCTTCTAAGTCGCCGGAAAAAGAAAGATGCTTAAAATATTCTTAATCAGTTCTTTTGTTTGGTTGCAAATCTCTTTCTACTCCTATTGTAAAAAAATGGATAAAAGAAGATTCCGAAAAGAAGGTGAATGCCTCTAACTATCGAAGTTTGGTTGGAAGTCTTTTGTACCGGCCCGACATCATGTTTGCAGCTTTTTTCTTATCCAGATTTATGCAAAGCCCCGCAGCTTTAAGACTATGAAGATAAAAGCCTTGGACTATTGGCTATAGAATTTTGTACAACTACTCTTCAGACTTGTTGTTGGTTGGATAGGATATAGTGATATCGATTGGGCGCTGATGCTATGAGAAGTACATCTTCTTATTCATTTTATCTCGGCTCTGATTCTCATGGGCCTCCACGAAGCAACAAACTGTAGCTCAATCCTCAGCAGAGGCAGAATATGTATATGTGGCTGCGTCAATGGCAACTTCTCAAGCAATTTTGCTTCGAATAATTGAATAATTTTTGAAGATGTTGGCCAAAGTCAAGAAGAAGAAAGAGAAAGATTCTGCGACAACAAAGACTTTGAAGCCATTGGAAAGAAAAAGGTTTGCCACACACAATAGTACAAAATACATCGCAATCTTTTATCACTTCATAAGAGAAGCGATAGAGAATGGTGAAATTCAGCTGACGAAACGAGACAACATAAATTGCTTGACTTTAAAAAGGTGGATTTGAGGGCGAGAGAGAAGAGTCAACGGAGGAATCAATGAACGAGAATGCGTCTTTCTAAGAACACCTTCGGCCCCGTGACAGACTTTTTGATTCTTCCAAGTAATGAACACTTTACCCTAATTGGTTGGGGGTGGGCGGGAGCTTAGTAGTTGCTTAGTCGTTCAAAAGTCAGACTGTCGTAAGCCCGACACTATTCTATTTACTCTCTCTAATGAGGGGCTGGTTTATTTTTCTATAGGGGACATCTCCTTCTCTTCTTTCTCTCCCTGCCGAGCTTGTTGGAGTGCCATTGCCAAGATCTAGTGTAATTCCTTTTCCCCGGGAGCCTGTCCCAGTCCCACTAGTGCTAGTATCAATAGGAACATCTTTATTGCTTAGGATATTTCTTGTTTTATCCCCTGTAGTGTCAAAGTCAAAGGCATAAAGAGCCCTCAATAAAAAGCTTGTCCTGTACGCAATAACTGAGGATAGAGGGAGTTTCAACTCAATACCCGGGCCTTCTACTAAGAGTGTTGCAAATTCCCTTTCTTATCCCTTGACGTTTCAGCCTTTCCTTCCTATGTAACCAAGTCCTCCTATGAACCTATCCCCGCCTAAAGGATAGGATAGATTACAACTAAAAAGTCAAGGCTGTCTTCGAGAAAGCTCGACGCTTTCATCGTGAGTGAGAGAGGAATTGAGGCTGATCCAGCTAAGGTGAAAGCCTTTGTGAATCTATGTCGTCACCTCGTAACCTCAAAGAGTTGCGTTGTCTGCCGGGCCGGCTCCAGCCTTTGATCTCAAAAGCGCAAACTCGATGTCAATCCTTTTCCCGTCAAGACGCGTTTGGAGGCCAAAGCACAAAGAAAAAAGGCTTTGATTCCTTGATCTGATCTTTCTTATGTCTGCTCCTGTCTTGTCGCCTGAATTCAGCATACTCCACAGTCTTCATCTTTGTCCTCTATGCTTGAATTTAAGCTGAAATCCCGGAATTCAATATCAAGATCAAGGGTTGAATCTTGCGTAAAGGCGTTGTGTATAGGTAGGCAGGAAGAGATAGTTGCTCGCAGGCCACCACCAGAAGTGATGAATTGCTTTGATCCAATCTGCCTCCTAACCATTGCAGGCGCATAGCTAATGTCTCCCCACAGCCCGAGTAAAGGAACCTTTAGGTTTTGCCACATCTGTATATCACATCGCATGGAGCCATCCAGGGTGCTCTCTACACAAGAAAGACTCTGATCGTCCATATGGCTGAGGATTTCAATCCACTCCTGGAAAAAGTATGTAAGGTCCCGGCCACTGAAAAGAGAAAAAGTCTTTGATTGGAATTCGATTTTCTGGGAATCTGTCTGAAGGCTCATCTGTTTACCCGAGCGGTTGTTTGATGGACCTGAAAAGAAAGGCTAGCTTAGTTACCTTCCGGCCCTACCGTGAAAAGCCTTTAATCCAGGTGACCGTTAGCGAACTGTGGGAGTAGATCAGGTAGCGAGAGGGTAAGAGTAGCGAAGATTGAGGTGGAAAGGAAAGAAAGTAAGTACCGAAAGTAGGGGCATAGTTGTAGAAGCGAAGGAGCGAAGAGACTCTCCAACTCAGGGGAGGAGCTGAAGAGTGACAAGTTTCGGGGGGAAGGTTCCGCTCCCAGTTATTGGAGATTACCCATGCTCGGCTAGAACACGTTATGTTATATATAAAGATGAAAGTCCACGCAACTAGCCATTCTCGACCAAGAGGATACCGCTGGAATACTTGGACGAAAGGTGTTTACCTAGGTAGTCGACTGAGCTCTTACAGTTACAGTGGGGAATGAACGGAACTAGTAAGCTCGGTAGAGGGAACGGCTAGTAAAGAAAACTCTTTCTCAACCAGGGCTTGAAACCAAGGGTAGCTCGCCCGCAAGTCCTAGTTGGGGAATAACTCTGCTTACTAGTTCTGGTTTTCCGAGGGAGAAAGAGAGTCTCAACAGACAAAAGAAAGACAACTGAGCTTCATAGATGCCACTGAACTAGCTGCTGTCATAAAGAGTGAAAAGAATTCGGAGTAGTGAAAATCAAAGTAAACAGTTCAACTTATCCCAGGAAAGAAAGACTCTTTTGAAGCTTAAGAGAATGCCCCTGGGCTTAAGGTAGTGAAGTGAGCCATTAGCTCTGCTCTGATTCCGCATCTAAAATCATTAGCTCCGCTAAGGAATCAAGCATCCAATCCGATAAGAGCATCAAATACGAATCACGTCCGAGACGGGAGAAAGAGCTTCGTAGTAAAGAAAGCGCATAAACTCATTCAAAAGCAAATGGCACCATAGCCAACGCAACGCTCTAGACTATAACAAACCATTCTTTCTTTCAGGAAGCGACCGACCAAGAAATAAGAAATGCAAAAAGAGAAAGGGAATGGTTAGTGATGACGGCCTTGTCCAGGGTCGAGAGTTCCTTTGGTGGGGAAGAGGCACGCACCCCAGTCTGTGAATACATCTTCTGGCATTAGACTTGAGAGGTATAGTCTTCCATTACCGGCGGCGGTAGTAACATAACGTGTGTAGCTTTTCGGTGGTTGGTTAGGATGTTAAGCGGATCCTAATAGAAGTGAATGCTATAATATAAAGAGTACAGGTGCATGCGTGCGAATAATATACGAGGTGGAATGGGTGGTAGGAGCTAGTAGGCAACCAAAAGCAGGGCAAGTAACCCACGGCTTGGGAATAGATTGATTGGTAGGAGGTTTCATCTCTCGTGTCCCTCCGGCCAGCCCCCTTAAATTCATTCTTCTTCTGGACCTGTTCCAATTGTAGTTGTCTATCCATAAGCAGACCTACTGTAAGCCATTACGAGTTCTGCAGTATTCTCGTTAGTGGATATACTCCTTCCCACCTTGGCAAATCAAACTTAGACCATTTCACTTCCTGTTTGTCCTTCTTTTAATAAGTTTAAGCCTCAGCATATGCCTATAGAGTCTTTTCCTATGAATCAATATTCCTTTCAGGCTATCCCCTTTCCCATACATTAATGTGTTCATTTTTAGGTCGGTCCTTCCTGGCCTCTTCCGGTAATAAAAGATCATCGAAATACAATAAGATAAGAGAAGTAGCCGCCTCTACTGGACTATTGGACTATCTACATCAAGCCCTATTACAGTAAAAAAAAAGGGAAAAGAAGAGACTTCATCACACAACACACCCATGAGGGCACTCGCTACAGGAATGAGAAGACGAGATCAGCACTACTCAACTAAGTAAGAAGAGTTAGAAAGTGCATAACTCTTTCTTCTCAATTAAGTTAATTGAGGCTCTTCAAGACCTAGAAGGGATCCTAGTTAAGACAGTCAGTTCAGTAGTAGCCTCCACTGGGAAGGAAGGGAAGCACCGTTTTTGAAGCAAGAATGGAATGACGTGATTGCCAAAGGACCGGGGTAGGAGAACTGAGCTAGCTTTAGATCGGATTACGGCGGATTCCGAGTAGGTTGGCTCTGGGGAACCTATTCATGTAGAGGCGGGATGAAGAGTCGGGTCAGCTGCTATTGAATCCAAATAGGTTGTTTTCAAGCCAAGAATAAAGACTTCGCCTTCAAGCGCGGATCTAACGGCAAGGGAATCCGCTGTTTAGGAAGAGTTAATAGCACTTTCCCGGGATAATAGAACTCTCAGGATGAATGCAGGGGCGGTGGGCTAGTATGATTCAGAGGCTGAATGCGTACTTCACTCTCTCGGGATGTCTGCCCCTGTAACTAAGCCCTAATCCACTCCTTTTTCTAAGCGCTTTATAAGCCCTTGTCTGTGGCTATCTTCTACATTCTCTGCCATCTTCCGTCATCCCCTTGATCGACTGTCCCTAAAGCAAAGAGCCAATGCCAGCAACTCTTCTAAGCCATAAAGCTATAGGCTAAGCGGGTGTCGAACTCATACCTTCTACGCTCCGTTCCTGGGATTGGCGTCTGCCTTTCTCTTTCCGTTAGGATATCCCGGTTCGTGCCACTTTCACGGTTCTTCGCATTCTATTTCGATAAAGGGCTAGGCTAAACAAACGGATTTCAAACCTTACCTTAGGCTTACGACTGCTTCGAGAGCATGACGAGCAGGCCATTCCCCTATCTGTTAATTTATGATTCAACTCGATCAGTCACCTGAGAAAAATCACACTATTGATAAAGAGTAAGTTAGCAACTCATGAATGGAATAAGAGAATAAAGACGAGCTGGATTTACTTAGATAATTACGGAAAAGCTTGGAAACGAAGTCACTTATCAATCGATAACTATATGATAGATATAGCCTTCATGCCAATTCTTCTGAGAAGGGCCTTTCTGATCTAACTTCTAGCATTAGATATCCCACACGGAGCTTCCAGAGGATTCCCATCATGGGTCCTGTGAGGGAAGGATTGCTGCGTCAGTCTAAACTAGGACTTATGCTGCTATTTCATTTTCAAAGTCAGAATGAGAAGTTATAAAGACAAGTAATTAAGTCTTGGGTATCCCACGTATGGGCTGCCGGTATCAGTCACTAGGCAAGGTTACGATAAACCTCGAAGGCTTATAGGGTGTGGGGGAATGCGATCTCATGCGTCATATCCTGAAGCTGCTACGACCTAATAGGGATGACGATCTAATCAACGAACTAACGACTGTGAGAAGGATTTGCTGCTTTCTTAAAAGAAAGAAAGCTAGTCCTTCCTATTGTTCTAGTAGCTAGGGAGGGGTAACTATCAAGCTTGAAAAGACTGCGCTTTAATGAATGCAACAATCCATACTTCCAAAAGCATAAGTCCTTAACCCGGGTAGACCAAAGAGAGGGAAGTAAGAGCACTAGGAATAGCAAGCATGAAACTTATCCCACTAGTCAAGAGAACGTACTATTCAACTACTAGCTCTAAGAGCAAGAGTGAACGGGGATTTCATTTGTGGTTTATAAAAGCAGATCTGGGATTAAGAAAGTACTCAATAAGGATTGCCTGGTATGATGCGATCCGCGTTGAACCTTGAAACCTTATTCTGCAAGCCAGACTTCCTACATTAAACCTTATGTTCGGCTCTTTCAATGGCCTTTGAGATAGAGAAACTTAGTATTAAGGAAATGTTAGGAATACCCAGACCAACTGCCTAATGCATGAAAGCACATTCAACTGCTACAATGCCTACTTATAAATCAATTACTCTTTGAACGACAACAAAAGGTTGGTCTCGAAAAAGAATGAATTTGGTGCACTCCGTTCGTAGACTCGATTGACCCTGGAATGGGAAGACGTACAAGCACCAGTCTGGTACTCTTCGCGTGGCTCGGTCAGCGAGAACTTCCGGAATTCAATGCAAGGAGTGTCTGAGATCAAAGTGTGACATAGATAAACACTCGCTAACTGCTAATCGCTAAACGAGTAGCCAGAATCAGAGACTCGCTGAACTCACCTAGCTGAGGAACTAGCTGGATTGGCATAGTGTTCATGAAGTCGATCTTGCTAATAGGCTTGCTGGATAAGTCAATGAGCTGCTAGGAAACTAGCATTAACTCGCATCATTCTACTTCTCTTCTAGCTAAGAGGCTCTCAAGTCGGGCATGAATCACTGGCCAGTCCAACAAACAATCCTTTACTATTCTTGTTACGAATATCCGTATCCTCATTCAATAGATTAGCAGGCTAGGTAACTAAATCTAAATAGCGTTGGAGTGTTTACCGCTGCCAAGAAAGAGGAAAACGAAAGCGTCATACAATATAGGCAGTTGGTTGGGACTTACAAGCAAGGCTTGAATTCAAGAAAGAAGGCTTCTATCAGAGTGGGAATAGCAGGGCGAAAGTTACAAGGACAGGTTATCAACAGGAAAGGAATCAGTGCCACAGCTTCTTCTCTTCGTCTACTCTCACACCGGATGAAATAGCAGTTTTCCCTTATCCTAATCGGTTCTAGCACAAGAAAAGACTGATTCAATTCCTTCAAACAAGCCCCTCTCTCGTTTCAAAATGACTCATCTATCCCCTTAACCTATTCTTGCCAACAGCAGTGAGTCCGTTCACAGCTCCTTCTGATTCAATTGCAAGTGGTGGTTAACTATTGATTCAATTCCCGAAAACCTGACAAAGAAATCTCAGTTTATTCTGGGCATGTCCCTGAAAGAAACCAGGAGAAGACGGAGTAAGGGTGGAGGCCTAGTAACCTTTCGGTTGGGATGGGAAAGAGTTTGAACCGAGTCGGATTCTGTCTCCCTACGATGAGGTACCTTGCCTGTAGATAGGGAGCCACCCTAAAGGAGTTAACGGCCAACCTAGCTAGTAAGCGCTTTCGGAAGTATGAAATGAAAGGCAGAAAAAGATAGTACCGGGGAGAAACTAACCGAGCCTAAATTCCCGGGAAGGAATTCGAAAACCAGGGTGACTACAAGTATTCAAGTAAGGGAACGCGCTTTAGACAGAAATTCTCAAGGGGACAAGACAAGGCTAACAGGGGTAAAGATTCATAATAGGCGGGACAGCTTACAGTGTGACGACATCAATTCTCTCCTCGGTGTGGGCTTGCTCGTGACAACTAGACTCGCACACTCCTTACTTCTGCTATAAGAGGGCAGGGAGCTTGTGACTAAGCCGCGTCAGAGACAAAGACTAACCCGAATCCGGGGAAGGATCCGTAGACGTGGATGGAATACCGTTTACTCTTTAATGAATGCAGGAAGGGAAGAAGGAGCAGTGGTGAAAGCCACTAAAAAAAAGAAGCTACATATAGATGAGAATATCGTTCCGTCTTACGTATTAGTCAATGGAAATCGATACCAGTGGGTGGACTGTAAGGAGGACTGTTGAGGGTTCGAATTATTCTTTGAAGGGGATGGAACTAGAAAACGAAAGACGATTTCTATAGCTCCTGGAGTGAGTGGTATTTGCCTGGAATACGTTCTGCTCGTCTGTATGCGGTGACTTAGTTCTTTTTGGCAGTATTCCGTCATTTTCTTTCCTGCGATTACGATGTAGGGGAAGGTTATAGGAGTGATCTTTTTTCTTGTAAGAGAAGAGAAGAAAGTTCTATGCCCTCTTTGTAGAGGCTTATCCTTGTCCATTCCTCTTGGATTCGTCGAATAAACGAAATAGTAGTCTCTGCGGACTTGGTTTCTGACTAGTAATCGTAACCGGTTGAAAACTACCAGTGGGTTTATGTCTTGTCAATAACCCTATATGACGCTTCATTAGCAATATTCCAATCTATCTCTATGTACATAGTTGGGAAAGTCTTAGTTATGTATAGTGTTATCCTTGTCTTCGGCCAGTTGTCTGTTACGGTTGGTAGGGTAGGCCGGATTAGAGTCAGACTTGTTTCCAATGTGGGTGGTGTTAGGGTTGTAACTCATTTATTATTCTTCTCCTGCCAGGTCGATTTTTGGTCTGCTAATTTTCTTCTTTTCTATCCTTACCTATGTCCTTAGGGATCGTCTATGTGCCGGATCGGGTTCGTAGTTGGTCTGAATCTAATTCTGTCTAGCTGATAGACATTCTTGGCCTTCTTAAAAAAAAATTCTTTTTGTCATTCCTGCTTTCATTTCCAATCAATCTTATGAAAGAGCGGGGACGAAGGAAAGTCAGAGTGCATTCTATGCCCAGTGATTTTGGAAATGGACAGGTACCAACCCAGAGACCTTTTGGTAATTACTCTTAGAACGGCTTACTTACACATAGCCTCCTATTAATCTGAAGGTTTCTCTTACGATTCGTTTTTTCGTATTAACTTCACTTATGAGTGATTCGACCCTCTTTTCGTCTTTCTTTTCTAAGTTTCCCAGAAAAAAAGGTAATTTTGCGTATAGAAAACTTTCTGCTTTCCTTCCATTTCCCATCATTTCTTGGTCAATTGGTTATAGGAAAGTATTGATTCGATTTTTCTTGTAAAAAGAAGAAAGAATGTTGGTCAATAAATTTAGAAATTGTCGATAAGTCTCGATTATTGTCGTCTGTTCCATTTCAATTTCGCATTTCTGGGTGACTTCTTTTTTGCGTATTGAAAATGGCCTGCCTCAGTATTCTGAAAGTCTCGTTTCGTCTATATTGTATCAATATGTTTTATTGTCTATAAGATATGGTTTAGCGCTATCTGTTTTGTGGTAAGAGAAAGTCAATCTTGTCCTTTACTGCCGATCTTGGCTTAAATTCGAGGGTCTTGTCTAGTGAGGATAGTTGGTTCGAGACCAAAGCAATCGCTATCCCCGAATCGGGAAGAAGATTATGTGTCAAACCGTTCAGGTTGCAGACTGGCCAGGCACTGAAGTGGGTTAAATCTATGGATCTTGGTAAAGTTTCCGAATCTGTTACCAGCCTTGTCCTTTAGGACCGGTACCATTGGTAGATGAAGCTCTCTTCGATCTTGGTTTCCTTCTTTTTGCTGCTTTATATTGTCGGGAGTGTGAGGTATTGGGTTCTTTGCGGAGCCATGTATTGTTCCCGTCGTTCCGGTCGTCCTTCTGTTTTGGTCTTGCTGTAAGTGTAAGGAATGGGTTAGGTATGGTGGTAGGTAACGGTTGGGCCTCTAATTTAATCCGAGCTTGGGCTTCGGTAATAATTCGAATTCCTCCTATCCTCTCACTTGTCTCCTATCCGGAGGGGGGTGTGCGCTCCATATTCCCCTTATCCTTTCTTTGGGTCATTTCCTCAAATAGGCCGTGGCTCTCTTAAAGGTTGTGAGCCATATTTTTTGGTTGCAGGGAATCGAAGATTGGTCTTATTTTAGACTTTCTCCTATGTAAGTGACATTTTACTAAAACCATCCTCGGTAGAATATCGCCCTCCTGTTCACAATGATGAAAAGCAGATTTCACTCTAAAGTCAAGCCTTGAACTTAATTTTTCAAGCTCTTGAACATGGGTCAGTTCTTTCAGATGGTATTTCGCTCAGTCCTGTCATTCTGAAAGTCTGTTGTTATTATAAGATACCGAATCTGCTCTTACTGTTAGCTCTCCTGTGGTAGTAACGGAAGTTAGCTGGTCACAAGGACGACGCCTTCGGCATCCAATCACAGTTAGTCAAGTCGCTTTAAAGTCAGTACCACTCTCCCCTCGAATTTGATATTTGATGGCGAGCGATATGATCATAGAAGTTCTATGATATCTTTTTTTTTTATTATTATTATAAAGCAAATCGACTTCGATTCTTGAATAATCCACATCACTTTCTATTGTAACCAAAAGATTCCCGCCCGTATCAATTATCAATAATGATGATTTTACGTATGGACAATTCCTCAATATCTTGTTCTAAAACAATAAAATCTGCTTTTTGGAGAGAGATACTCTTTGTTGAACTTTCAGCTACTGCTTGCCTTCCGTTCCGATAAGGGCTTGACGAATGAACCTCAAACTCTTTTTTAAGAGGAAGAGGATAGGTGGGTTTGAACCTAGCTAGGTAGAAATGCAGTTCAAAGTCTAATGCGATATCTTCTCTTAGGTCTTTTCTTTACCCTTGCCCTAAGCTTGAATGAACTGGATTACAGGGAAGTCTCAATCGCTGGAAGGAGAGTATCATGGGATGTAACAGAAGTACCACGGGAAAGAGGGCAATTCCTACTTGAATTGGATAAACTTACTACTATATTAGTATATAGACCTTAGTACTAAAGCATTCTTCGAAACTCGTCTTGAAATGACTACAATCGAATGGAGACTAAGACTAGCTTTCCGGCTATGCTGCGGACTTATGATAGTGAGAGACTCTTTCGTTGAAGTCAAAGTCAAAACGACCCGACGCTTTGAAGTAGTTTCATGCTATGCTGGCAAGCGGATCTGCGACAGCGGATATTCCGATACCTAAAAGACCTCCTCCGAATTGAGTAGGCTTATTGATCCCCGGTGGTGAATCAGAGCTGAAGGACGGCCCTCGGACCCCAATTATTCAAGGGGAGGTTAATGTACTAACTAAAAAAAACTCCTTAACTTAATAGAAAACGCAATAAAGGTAAATGTTATCCCTTCTAATCAAAAGGAAAGCCGAAACCAGTGCCACCCTCTTTGAACCCAATGGACGTACGAATATCTGCTTCGAAAGGAGCAAGAGAGTCTTTATTTAAGCTATTCTTCGCTTATTGGCACAAGAGCTGACTCAATGAGAGGGACACCATCGAGCCAAGTATCCAGCCAAAACTTAGTTGCCTGGCCATTTCATTCATATCTGGCACTTGAGATAGTTCTCACTTTCGTATAGATTGAGTCGTTTCACTAAAAGATTTGAGAAGCTGGAGATACGAACTAACGGAATAAAAGTTTTTTTCTTGGAGTGAACGAATACGTATGACGTTGTATCTCAAACCTACGTATCTTTGCTCTTCGAGCGATTCGTTTCACTAAGTTCAACTCATTCCGTTCGTTCGGCCAGTTACTCTACCCACTGGGGTTCCCTCCAGCCACTCTACATTACGAAAACCAGATATTTTGACCAAACCGACAACTGCTCTCTCGATCCACTCAATCACTACCTCGAACTTCACACTAGAGAAACAATGCCCCTGCAAAAATCTTCATAGCGTAAGAGTACCTTTTATCTTCCAAAGCTTGTCCGATTTCTTCCATCACTGTCCTTTCCTCTTCTGTCTTTTCCTGTTGCAGTATTGTTAGAGTTGGCTTCCCACCTCTATTCCAATATCTTTCGTAGCTGCTGGAAGAGGAAAGACTATCGTAGATCGTTGAGCGTCATGTCATACTCTCAAAAATTGGGAGTAAAAAGGAAAAGCCTTCAACTCATTCGGTCATCGATAAGCCTCTCCTTCCAACTAGGCAAACAGAACTCCCGGAACTTGCTCTAATCCTTCTCGTTCGATCCACATTCCATAGCTTCTCGCACCTTTCTAAAGTCCCGCTAAGTGCACTAGTGGACTTCCCCTATGAGATTGACCCTGCTGGGATCACTGAATCTTCTTCCATATCATCCCATCGCTTCATGCCTTCGACTGAGACCTATCTGCTTCATTCCCGTTCAGCCAAAGAGGACCAAAGGGGAGAGGGTCAAGTCCGAGAAGAAACTTTTCCTTATAATAGAAAAACCTCTCTTTCCTCCTATGGGTGAATTGGACCAAGGTCAGTGTCCCTTGAAAGGACAGTTTACTTTATTGCGTACTTATTTCCATCCTGAGAAGGAGATCCTTTGGAAACTCTTCTTCATACGCTTATTCTCTGACCAGAACGCCGTACCATGCAACAAGAGTTCAAACCTATTCTTTCTAACTAAGAGCAATGACTTAGATTTCCCGCAGCTGGAAGTCAAGCTAGCAGCGTAGTCGCCGACAGAGAAAGAGAAGACCAGATCTTGGACTTGCAAGCTCTCTCGAGAAGGCTCTCTACCATGTGTCGCGGGGGCGGTTTGAGCGGAAGGAGGCTAAGAAGTCCTTCCTCCCCCGTGGGTGGTTGGTGTTGGGCTCATTCTATGCTCGAAGAGAAGCTTATAGACTATTAGAAAAACTCAGAGCGAAAAAG
>Ga0058695_1000075_pt1 | contig 14351 bp, 12 predicted proteins | sample AgamicMgMarz_FD_55042 | JGI IMG/M metagenome (GOLD analysis project Ga0058695, IMG submission 55042) | Agave microbial communities from Guanajuato, Mexico - Mg.Ma.rz | ecosystem: Host-associated > Plants > Phyllosphere > Phylloplane/Leaf | place: Guanajuato, Mexico | collected 2012-06-04 | reverse complement strand
GGTCCGATACCGCCTCCTGCCATCGTATTGCTTGGCTTTCCAAATAAAAAGTTCGGATCCCAAAATCCCCAGCCTTTAGCGATAATTTCAACAACTAAATACACTAATAGCGCCACAACTAGAGCGGCAATGCCATAAAAAATACCTGTCCATATATTATTTACTGTGCGTGCATTTTTGTTTCTCATTGATGAGCACCTCGTTTCCCAATTGCTCGGATAATTAAAATGAACACGAAAGAAATAAGCAGTAAAATCATGGCTAACGTCCACAATGCGTTATTCCATGCCGTTCCGTTTAACGTATTAGACATATCCATTGTTAAAATACCTGTTAATGTTGCCGTTGGGCTATATAAGCTTTCAGGAAGCTTAACCGTGTTTCCGATAACCATTTGAACAGCTAGCGCTTCTCCGAATGCGCGGGCAAGCCCTAACACGATACCTGTTAAAATACCTGTTTTAGCAGATGGAATAATGACTCGGCTAATTGCCTGCCATCTTGTTGAACCTAGTCCATAAGAAGCTTCTAAATATTCAGGTGCTACGCTTCGAATTGCATCGTCAGCAATACTTGCAATTGTCGGAAGAATCATGACGCTTAAGACAATAATTCCGGCAATCAAACTAAAGCCCACTCCGCCGAAGTTATCGCGAAGAAGCGGCACTAAAATGGTAACCCCTAAAAGACCGTATACCACTGAAGGAACTCCTACTAAAAGTTCTAAAACCGGTCGTAAAACCGTTGAACCAAATTTAGGCGAAATATAGTTGTTAAAAATGGCGATAGCAATTCCAATTGGAGCACTTATAATAACGGCTCCGATTGATACAAGCATGGAACCCAGAATAAACACAAGTGCCCCGTATTCTTTATTGTTTGGGCTCCATTTTGTTGAAGTCAACATTTCACCGATTGATATATTACTTTGTAAAAATGACTGTATGCCTTTTTCACAAATAAATACGATAATAGCTAACGTAACAAGTACAATTAAAATACCGCAAAATGTAGAAAGCGTACGGCCAATGTATTCGCTTTTTACATAATTAATGGATTTTTTCCCCTTCATCGCTCTGTCTCCTTACATATTCAGTATATATTCGCTTTTCTTTTTATTCGCTATATACTTTATTAACATTCAAATAGAATAAGACTGACTGTGTTAGTCAGCCCTATTCTTTTNAAAAAACACTCTTATTTTTTGAACTCAGTCATTGGGATATATCCCATATCTTCTACTTGCTTAGCAAAGTCTTTACCAGCTACGTAGTCAATGTACTCTTTTGCACCATCTTTTGGCTCACCGTTTGTAATCATGTACTCATAAGACCAAAACGGATATTTTTTAGAAACAATGTTTTCTGTTGTTGGCTCCACACCATCAATATTAAGCATTTTTAAACTTTCTTTTTTATCGCCAATTAAATATGACATAGCAAGGTAACTTACTGCTCCTGGCGTTGAGTTTACTGATTGCTCAACCGCTCCGTTTGAATCTTGAGCTGTACCAACGCTGTCATTTACTTTTGCGTCACCCATTAATGTTTTCTCGAATGTAGCACGTGTACCAGATGATGCTGGACGGTTGATTACGTTAATTTTTTCGTCGTTTCCGCCAACTTCTTTCCAGTTTTTAATTTCACCAGAGAAAATCTTTTGAATTTGCTCTTTTGTTAACGATTCTACTTTTACATCTTTATTTACAACAAGTGCGAACCCAATGCCCGCTACTTTCGTATCGACAAGTTTATCTGCTTTTGATTTATCTTCGATTTTATCGGCTGCTGGAACGTCAGAGTTTCCAATGTCAACTGCTCCTGATGCTACTTGGTTAACACCCGTTCCACTACCTCCACCTTGTACCGTTACTGAAAGGTTTGGATATTTTTCAGTAATTCCATTCGCTGCTTCTTCTGCAAGTGGTTGTAAAGCTGTAGATCCCGCCGCTGTTAACGTACCTGACACTTCTTCTTTGCTGCCCGAACCACTGTCGTTGCTTGCTCCGTCTTTACCACATGCTGCTAGTGCTCCTACCATTAAAAAAGCTGCTAATGTTACTTTAAAACCCTTTGTTTTCATTACATTACCCTCCAATAAATATATGTGTAATTAGTACTAGTCCTTTGTACTCGAACAACAGGTACAAGACACATTATACGAGTAGATTGTTGTCTTTATATGAAGTGAATTTTAAGTTACTGTAAACTTACTTATTTGGGGTTTATTTTTTCTTATTTCTATCAAAACCCTTGATATATAAGACTTTCTGAATATTGCTGTAGAAGATACAAAAGAAAGAAAGCGAAAACGTAAATTTTATGTAAATAAAGCGTTAAATAAATTTACATAAATCTCTTTTTTTAATACAGTGTAAATTCACCATCAAGCCATATTTTTCAATTTATTAGTACTTTTTATACATATCAAACAGAAGATTCCATCCAAAGCATAAATAGAACAGATATTTCCATAAAAAAAAGAAGGCTGCGATAGCCTTCTTTTTATTCATCACCTACGCGGCGAATCTTAATATCACTTAATAATTCATTGATAACATGACCGCCCATAATTAATCCTGCTACAGATGGAACAAAAGCATTAGAAGATGGGGGCATTTTCGCTTTGCGAATTTGCGCTTGATCGTTTCCTACTTCTTTGCGAACTTCTTCGCGAATAACGATTGGACGTTCATCAGAAAAAACGACGTTAATTCCTTTGCGAATTCCTTCTTTACGCAGACGAGTACGAACTACTTTTGCAATTGGATCTGTATGTGTCTTTGAAATGTCTGCAATTTTGAAACGTGTTGGATCCATTTTATTCGCAGCACCCATACTTGAAATAATCGGAATATCACGTTTTAAACATTCTTTCATTAAATGAATTTTATACGAAATCGTATCGGATGCATCCACTACGAAGTCCGGTTTGTAACTAAAGAACTCTTCATATGTTTCTTCCGTATAAAACATTTGAAGAGAAACGACGTCACAGTCTGGGTTAATATCTAAAATACGCTTTTTCATTAATTCTGTCTTGGGCTGACCTACCGTAGAAAGCAGCGCGTGAATTTGACGATTTACGTTTGTAATATCAACATCGTCTTTATCTACAAGAATTAAACGCCCTACTCCTGACCTAGCCAAAGCCTCAGCAGAAAATGACCCTACTCCTCCTATCCCTAAAATAGCAACTGTGCTGCCTTTTAAAGTAGCTAGCCCTTCTTTTCCTATCGCCAGTTCATTACGCGAAAACTGATGCAACATGTTAAAACACTCCTCTATTAAATACACCAACGTGTATGATTAATTCAAATAAACAACGAAATTGACTATACCATATTTTTAGCAAAACGAACATGAGCATTCGTTATTTATCCATAAAAAAACTCTATGCAAATAATTACATAGAGGATTTCTTATATGTATGCTAGTCCCGATCGTGCCGTCTCGAGTGCCTTCGTTTTGAACCCGCTCTCGGCAGGTGGGTGCTCTGCTTTAACCATTGTAAGTCCTCGAGATGAGGCATGTACGCTCGTTAAAAACTCCGAGCTCCCAAGCAAAAAATTGTTCGGTCAAAACTGGATTAAGGACGAACACATCAGGACTATTTAGTTCTTGAAAGTATCTTATCACAGAAAAAATCACTTTGCAATTAATAAGTAAAACAAAAAAATCGAGCCTGTCACGTTCCAGTGACAGGCTCGATTTAACAGACGGTTCAATGGATTACGCTTCTGTTTTTTGCTTTTTTACCTGCAAATGCAGCTCGTCTAATTGCGCTTCACTTACTTCACCAGGTGCGTTTGTTAATAGACAACTTGCACTTGCTGTTTTAGGGAAGGCAATTGTATCACGCAAGTTTGTGCGTCCTGCTAGAAGCATAACCAAACGGTCAAGACCTAACGCAATTCCGCCGTGAGGAGGAGTACCGTATTCAAATGCTTCAAGTAAGAAACCGAACTGCTCATATGCTTCTTCTAATGTAAATCCAAGCGTTTTAAACATTTTTTCTTGAATATCACGCTCGTAAATACGTAAAGATCCTCCGCCAAGTTCGTAACCATTCAATACTAAGTCATATGCTTGTGCACGGACTTGTCCAGGATCGCTTTCTAACATTGGTAAATCTTCACGAACTGGCATTGTGAATGGATGATGAGCCGCGTAGTAACGGTTGTCTTCTTCATCATGCTCAAGAAGAGGCCAATCTGTTACCCATAGGAAGTTAAATTTCGTTTCATCAATAATTCCTTGTTCTTTTGCAAGCTTTAGACGAAGAGCGCCAAGTGCATCTGCTACAACTGACTTTTTATCAGCTACAAATAAAAGTAAATCTCCTTCTTCCGTTTGAAGAGCTTCAGCAAATTGCTTTTGCTCATCTTCATTGAAGAATTTTGCAATCGGTCCTTTTAAGCCGTCAGCTTCAACTTTCAGCCATGCTAACCCTTTAGCACCGTAAATTTTCACGAACTCTGTTAGAGCATCGATATCTTTACGTGAATAGCTAGAAGCGGCACCTTTTACGTTAATTGCTTTTACTTCTCCGCCGTTTTCAACTGCTGCGCTAAATACTTTGAACCCGCAGTCTTTCACAAGCTCTGATAAGTTGACTAGCTCCATTTCAAAACGTGTATCCGGCTTATCTGAACCGTAGCGACTCATCGCTTCATCATATGACATGCGCGGGAAAGGCGTCGTTACATCTAAATCTTTTACGCGCTTCATTACTTTAGACATCATTTCTTCCGTCATTGTCATGATGTCCTCTTGAGATAAAAATGATGTTTCAATATCGATTTGAGTAAATTCAGGCTGACGATCTGCACGCAAGTCTTCATCGCGGAAGCAGCGAGCGATTTGATAATAACGCTCAACTCCGCTTACCATTAGCAGCTGCTTAAAGATTTGCGGTGATTGAGGAAGAGCATAAAACTCCCCTTCGTGCACGCGGCTTGGCACAAGATAATCACGCGCGCCTTCTGGCGTACTTTTCGTTAGAATAGGTGTTTCAACATCTAAAAAGTCATTTTGATCTAAGAAGTCACGAATTGTTTTTGTAATGTCATTGCGCATTTTAAGCGTGTTAAACATCTCAGAACGTCGAAGGTCTAAATAACGATATTTTAATCGAACATCTTCTGATACTTCCGTTTGATCCGCAATAGCAAAAGGAGGTGTTTTGGCTTTGTTTAATACCGTAATCTGCTCAGCGTGAACTTCAATTTTACCTGTTTTTAAGTTCGGGTTAACGGTTCCCTCTTCACGAGCCACAACAGTTCCTTGCACTTCCAGTACGAATTCATTACGTACATCTTCAGCAATTTTTAGCGCTTCAGCAGATTTTTCAGGATTAAATACAACCTGTACAACTCCGCCGCGGTCGCGTAAATCAATAAAGATTAATCCCCCTAAATCACGGCGTTTTTGAACCCATCCTTTTAATAGAACTGTTTCGCCAGTTGCTTGTTCTGTTACATCTCCACAGTAGTATGAACGTTTTGTCATCATGGTTCCCCCTTATACTTGTTCTTGCAAATAGCTGACCAATTGATCAATTGATACTTCTTGCTGTTCGCCAGATTCCATATTCTTTACGTTTACAACTTGTTTTGCTAGCTCATCTTCACCTAGAACAACAACAAATTTTGCTTGTACACGATCAGCTGCTTTGAACTGAGCTTTCATTTTTTTATCTTGATAATCTTTATCGGCTACAAAGCCTGCGCGTCGAAGCGTATTTACAATTGAAACGGATTTTTCTTTTGCTTCATCGCCCATAGTTACTACATAGCAATCTACGCCTGTTTCTACCGGAAGCTCAATTCCTTCTGCTTCCAAGGCAGATAATAAGCGTTCGATACTTAAAGCGAATCCGATACCCGGTGTTTCAGGTCCGCCGATTTCTTGAATCAGCCCATTATAACGGCCTCCGCCACAAAGAGTTGTAATGGCGCCAAATCCTTCTGCTTCACTCATTAGTTCAAATGCTGTGTGATTATAATAATCTAACCCGCGTACTAGCGTCGAATCTACAACATAGTCAATGTCTAAATCGGTTAAGTACTGCTGTACTTTTTCAAAATATTCTTTTGAATAGTCGTTTAAATAATCAAGAATAGACGGCGCTGTAGCCATCAGTTCATGGTCACGATCTTTTTTACAGTCTAAAATACGAAGAGGATTTTTCTCCAATCTGCTTTGGCAGTCGCTGCAAAACTCTCCAATGCGAGGTGCAAAGTGGTCAATAAGCGCTTGACGGTGAGCTTGACGACTTTCTGTATCTCCTAAACTGTTAACAACCAACTTTAATTTTTTCAATCCAAGCGATTGGTAAAAGCTCATTAACAGGGCAAGAACTTCAGCATCAATAGCTGGATCATTTACCCCTAATGCTTCTACGCCAAACTGAACGAATTGACGGAAACGTCCCGCTTGAGGTCGTTCATAGCGAAACATAGGACCAATATAAAACAGCTTTGTTGGCTGCGTTGGATTTCCAAACATCTTATTTGAAACAAATGATCGTCCAACTGCAGCTGTTCCTTCTGGACGAAGCGTTAAGCTGCGGTCACCTCGATCTTTAAATGTGTACATTTCTTTTTGCACGATATCTGTTGTTTCTCCCACTCCGCGCAAAAATAATTCAGTGTGTTCAAACATTGGTGTACGAATTTCTTGGTAGTTGAACGCACGGCAGATTTCTCTTGCTCGCTGTTCAACAAACTGCCAATATTCTACTTTGCCCGGTAAAATATCTTGTGTGCCTCTAGGTATTTGAACTGACATAACGTGATATGCCTCCTATTTTTAAAATTTACAATACAAAAAAACTCTCGCCTCTACTATTTTTCCATAGTAGGGACGAGAGTTAATCTCACGTGGTACCACCCTAATTGAAACATATGACATGTTTCCACTCATTTCGTTAACGCACGAACACGTTCATCTCCTACTAAGTTTCCCTTTTCAGAGTGAAGCCTCCTGAGTGTTCTTTCATAAAGTCATCATGTAGAAATGCTTTCAGCCTAAGACATTTCCTCTCTAGCCATGTGTCATCTTTACTACTTTTCTCGATCTTTGGCTTATCAATATAAAAATGTTATACATTCATTTTAATTTAGCAATTGCTTTCTATATTACGAATGAAATGAGCAGTTGTCAAGCACCTTTCATGTTAAGAGCGGTCTAATTGTTTTCTTAGTTTCTGAATATCTCGAAGCGTTAAACCAAATTCAGAAGCCAATTCAAGGGATGAAGCTTCACTTTCTCTGTCAATAAAATCATGAAAATGAATGCCAAATACCGGATTTACCTGCTGAAATGATTGTTCACCTTTTTCACTAAACTTCATCGTTTCTTCCTCCCTGCCTACACTTACTTATCCTTTTATTAGCATTGCCCAAAAAAGATGTTTTTACATAAGAGAAAGGATTTTTTTTATTTTCATCGAATACTCTATTTTGTTATAAAAAGGAGGTCTATCTATTCGCCATCTAAACATGAAGTCTGTATCTGTTTTGGCTGCAAGTATCCTTTTATTACTGTGTTCTTCCTCATTTGAGCGCCCAAATGTACCGGTCCATCAACCCATTATTGTAACAGCTGACTCTCTTCATGTACGGAGCGGTCCAGGACGTTCATTTTCAATTACAAATAAATTGACGAAGAATACAAGACTATCCGTTTCAGACCGTCAAGGAGATTGGTATTATGTAGAAAGCTCGGATATTCAAGGATGGGTGTTTAAAAAATTCACGAAAACCGTAGCGCTTCGCAGCGTTCAGCCTAGCATGCAGGTAGCGCAGCGCCAGCCTGTTTATACGCTGAGTAAAAGCTTGCGGCACCTAAAGGGCAAAACAATTATTATTGATGCAGGCCATGGAGGAAAAGACAAAGGAGCCATCGGCACACAGGGCACATATGAAAAAGACCTCACTCTCCGAACAGCACTTATTTTACAAAACAAACTTCAAAAAGAAGGCGCACACGTCATTTTAACCCGCACCCATGATGAGTACCTTCTACTTTCACAGCGCACGCTGCAATCGACTAAAGCAGATGCTTTTATAAGCATTCACTACAACAGTACGAACAGCTCACAGCTAACTGGCCTTATGACGTATTATTACCATCAGCATCAGGACAGTCCACTCACACATTCTATTCATCAGTCCCTTATTAATCATGCAAAATTGAAAGACAAAGGAGAACGTTTTGGAAACTATTATGTTCTTCGCGAAAATACACGTCCGAGTACATTAATTGAACTGGGCTTTTTAAGCAACGAACGGGAAGAAACGTATATTAATTCCATCAGTTATCAGCAAATGATTACGTCCGCTATCGCTGAAGGATTAAATCACTACTTTCAAAGCAAAGAAAAAACGCAGACTCATCTGTGAGCCTGCGTTTTTTCTTTGCTTTCTACAATAAGTGTGACCGGTCCGTCATTTGTAAATGATACGTCCATCATTTCACCAAATGCGCCGGTTTCTACTCGAACATTTTTTTCTGATAATACTTTATTAAAATAGTTGTAAAGCGTTACAGCATGATCTGGCCTAGCAGCTCCCATAAAGTTTGGTCTTCTGCCTTTTCGGCAATCTCCGTACAGCGTAAATTGAGATACCGATAAAATTTCTCCTTCTACATCTAGAAGCGACAAATTCATTTTGCCAGACTCATCATCAAACACTCGCAAATTCACAATTTTATCCGCTACATACTCTGCATCAGCTTCAGTATCGTCATGGGTGATGCCCACTAAAAGCATATATCCGTGCTTAATCTCACCGACCGTCTCACCTGCAACAGTTACTTTTGCATTCTTTGCTCTTTGTACGACTACTCTCATGTATAACGACCTTTCTTAATGCATAATTCGGCGAACTGAATAAATGTCTCGAAGCTGCTTAATGCGCTCAACCACTTTATGAAGGTGACTGATGTTATGAATAGAAATTGACATATGAATCGTAGCCATTTTGTTTCGATCCGATTTTCCTGAAACGGCTGAAATATTCGTTTTAGTCTCGTTTACAACCTGCAGAACTTCATTTAGTAAGCCTCTGCGGTCGTATCCGGAAATTTCAATTTCCACGTTAAACTCTTTGCCTTCTTTAATATGTGTTTCCCACTCTACAGGAATAAGGCGGCTTTCAGCATCATCTGTGTGAACGTTTAAACAATCTGCTCTATGAACAGATACTCCTCGCCCCTTTGTAATAAAACCAACAATCTCATCTCCAGGAACTGGATTACAGCATTTAGACAAGCGAATCAGCATGTTCTCTACACCCGGTACGATAACCCCAGAATCTTTTCGTTTATGCTGGCGAACACGCTTGGCCGCAGTATCGCGTGCAATATCATCAATTTGGATCTCTTGTTCTTGATCGCGCTGCTTTCTCCACTTCTCGGTTAAACGATTAGCTACTTGAGCCGCAGTTAATCCGTTATACCCAATAGCTGCATACATATCATCTTCGTTTGAGAAATTAAACTTCTCCGCTACTCGTTTGATATTATCAGCTGTTAATACTTCTTTTAAGTCAAACTCCATTTGACGAATTTCTTTTTCAACCAGCTCTTTGCCTTTTTCAATATTTTCATCGCGGCTTTGCTTTTTAAAGAATTGGCGAATTTTATTTTTGGCTTGAGACGTTTGAGCAAGCTTTAACCAGTCCTTGCTTGGACCATACGAATGCTTAGACGTCAAAATTTCGATAATGTCCCCCGTTTTCAAACGGTAATCAAGCGTAACCATCTTGCCGTTGACTTTTGCTCCAATGGTTTTATTTCCGATTTCAGAATGAATACGATAGGAAAAATCAATTGGAACAGAACCCGAAGGAAGCTCAATGACGTCGCCTTTTGGCGTAAAAATGTAAACCATGTCAGAAAACAAATCAACTTTTAGAGATTCCATAAACTCTTCTGCATCGTTTGCGTCATTTTGAAATTCTAAAATTTCTCTAAACCACGTCAACTTTTCTTCAAATGAAGCATGCTCAGCTGTTTTTCCCTCTTTGTAAGCCCAGTGAGCAGCAATTCCATACTCAGCAATTTGGTGCATGTCAAACGTTCGAATTTGAACTTCTAACGGATCACCTTTTGGTCCGATAACCGTCGTATGAAGAGACTGGTACATATTTTGTTTTGGCATTGCAATATAATCTTTGAAACGTCCTGGCATTGGCTTCCAGCACGTGTGAATAATTCCTAACACCGCATAGCAGTCTTTAATGCTATTTACAATAATGCGCACAGCTAGTAAATCGTAAATTTCATTAAACTGCTTGTTTTGCAGTGCCATTTTACGATAGATGGAATAAATATGTTTTGGACGTCCTGAAATTTCAACTTTAATCGACACTTCATCTACTTGCTCTCGAACTTCATCAATAACTTCAGCCAAATACTGCTCGCGTTCCGCACGCTTTTTCTTCATCAAATTTACAATGCGATAATATTGCTGAGGATTTAAGTAACGTAAAGCTGTATCTTCAAGCTCCCACTTAATTTTTGAAATACCAAGACGATGAGCAAGAGGAGCAAAAATTTCAAGCGTTTCATTTGAAATGCGTCGCTGTTTTTCCTGCGGTAAATGCTTTAGCGTACGCATGTTATGAAGACGATCCGCAAGTTTGATCAGTATGACTCGAATATCTTGAGCCATTGCTACAAACATCTTGCGGTGATTTTCAGCCTGCTGCTCTTCTTTAGACTTATATTTAATTTTTCCCAGTTTCGTTACGCCGTCTACTAACATTGCTACTTCTTCATTAAAAGCTTTTTCTAAATCTTTTAGTGTTATCTCTGTATCTTCAACCACATCATGTAGAAATCCAGCTGCAATTGTTGCTGGATCCATATCTAGATCAACTAAAATTCCTGCGACTTGAATCGGGTGGATAATATATGGTTCACCCGACTTGCGATATTGTTCTTTGTGAGCTTCTTTTGCAAAATCATATGCTTTTTGTACAAAAGCCACGTCTTCTTCATTTAAATATCGCTTCGTATTGTCAATGACCTGTTCCGCTGTTAGGACTTGCTCATTTGCCATGAAATCACCTTTTATCAACTAGCATTTTTAATTCATATTGTAACTATTATCTTGAAAAAATCCAAGGATGTAAAGCCTTTGCGTTTAATTTATCAAATTTACATCATTTCCATTTTACGTATTAACGTTTTTTAACGAAAAAAGAGCACCTGTATAAGGTACTCTTTTTTATGTGATCGTTCTTCTTAATACGTCATTAATGTGAATACATCGTAACCGTCTAGTTTGTCACGGCCGTCAAGGTAAGAAAGTTCAATTAAGAACGCAGCTCCAACAACAATTCCACCTAATTCTTCGACAAGCTTAATTGTCGCTTCAATTGTACCGCCTGTTGCTAATAAATCATCTGTAATCAACACGCGCTGACCTGGCTTAATTGCATCTTTGTGAATCGTTAATACGTCTTTACCGTATTCTAAACCGTAATCTACTTTGATTACTTCACGCGGTAATTTTCCTTCTTTACGAACAGGTGCAAAACCGATACCTAACGCATATGCTACTGGACAACCAACGATAAATCCGCGAGCTTCGGTCCTACGATAATATCAACTTGTTTATCATTCGCATATTTTACAATCTCATCCGTTGCGGCACGGTATGCATCACCATTGTCCATTAATGTTGAGATATCTTTAAATGTAATACCTGGTTTTGGCCAGTCAGGTACAATTGTAATATAATCTTTAAAATTCATTCTAATGTTGCCTCCTCATTCAATCGAACGCTTAAAAATATCTTGAAATTGATTTTTAAGCTGTACATATGACGTATAAATAAAGTTTTTTTCTATTTCAATCTGCTGCTGCTTTTGGCGATAAGTCGCAGATTCTATTAAATCACGTTTCGCAGAATTTTTCACTAACGAAATTAAGCCATTGTTTATTGTAACAAATTCTAACTCAAAAAACACCTTTGCCATAAAATCAATCGTTTCTTTTGACCAGCCCTTATGAATCGCTAAATCTTCTTTGTAGCGTTTTAAATCAAATGGACCCTTTTTCGCTAAAAAGCCGTAAAACCATTTAAAATGATCGCGAGTTGGGATTGTATCAAAATAATGGTCTTCTTCCGTTAAGAAAATAGCGTATATTCTAGAAGGGATACCTTGGACAAACAAACATTCAAGCCATTTCTGTGAAGGAGGCAAATCTAATAAAACGATCTGTTCCCCTGCAAACATACATGCTTTTGCCTGTTCTTCATCTTGAATAAGAACAACATGCTCCATCGGCAGCAGCGACTTGTATTTATCAATTGTTGAAGCGTGAAAAGCAACAACTTTCATTTGATCCGTAAATACCTGCTGAAAGAAACGTTTGACATCAACTGCACTGCGATAATCAAACATCTGCCATTCATCTACAGAAATATCTTCCACCATCAGCTGCGGCTTGCGCATATTATTCCACTCATTAATAGATAGTTCACCTACTAATGATACTTTAGCTATAGGAGATACTTCATCTAATATATAGCCTAACCCAAATCCTACTGCATCAACCGATACACCGCTGTCTTCAAATACGAGTTTTAAATGATTTTTATTAGCACCAATTTTCCGCATAGATGTTGTATGAACATCTTTAATGAGAACTTTTGGCTTCGGGTTATGCATACCAAATGGAGCAAGCGCACTCATTTGTTCAATGTTTTCCAGCGTAATTTCCTCTGTTGTGCATACTGTATCAACTGATGTAATTGGAATAAAATCCTGTTCGGTTAACACGTTGCTTGCTTGTTCATTAAGACGTCTGCGCAGCTCTTCTACATCATCGCTGTTTAATGTCATGCCGGCTGCCATTGGATGCCCTCCAAAATGCGGCAAAATGTCACGGCACTTAGATAAGTTCGCGAATAAGTCAAAACCTTCGATACTTCTTGCTGAACCTTTGGCAATACGGTTTTCAGAGTCAATACTTAGTACAATTGTTGGTCTATAGAATTTTTCTACGAGCCTAGAAGCGACAATTCCAACAACGCCTGCATTCCATCCTTCTCCCTCTACAATAAGAACGCTGTTTTCATCCGGAGGATACATACTCTCAACAAATTCAACCGCTTCTTCTGTAATATCGTTTACGATTTGCTGCCTTTCCTTGTTTAACGCATCAATTTCTTTAGCTAAGCCTTTTGCCTCTTCAGCATTTGTCGTCATAAGCAAATGAACAGCTGGATCGGCATCTTGAAGACGTCCTACTGCATTAATGCGAGGAGCCATCGCAAATCCAATTGTATCCTCATTAATTTCTTCACGTTTTACTCCACATACGCTCAGCAGCGCTTCAATTCCGGTGCGCTTCGTGAGCTTGAGATAATCAAGACCTTTGCGAGCAATTAAGCGGTTTTCGTCGACTAAAGGAACTAAGTCAGCAATCGTCCCAATTACTGCTAGTTCTAACAAATGTTCCGGAAGCTCCCCTAACAGCGCATGAGCGAGTTTAAAAGCCACTCCTACACCTGCCAGTTCTTTAAATGGATATGTACTTCCCGGCAGCTTTGGATGAATAATTGCATAAGCATCCGGTAAAACCGGCCCCGGCTCGTGGTGATCAGTAATAATTAAATCAAAGTTTAATTCACGTGCATACGCAGTTTCTTCGACTGCCGAAATACCTGTGTCTACCGTAATCACCAGCTGATAGCCGCCTGCGCTTATTTTATCAAATGCCGCCTTATTCGGCCCATAACCTTCTGTAAAGCGATTAGGAATATAAAAATCAACATCAGCGCCAAGCTGCTGTAAAGCAGATAACATAACAGAAGTGCTGCTGACGCCGTCAGCATCGTAATCTCCATAGATCATAATTTTTTCATTATGATCAATTGCTTGCTGAATACGAGCTACTGCTTTGTCCATATCGTGCAATAAAAACGGATCGTGGAACGTTTGTGCATCAACGTGTAAAAACTCACGTGCCGCTTCTACTGTTGTCATGCCTCTATTAAGTAATAACGAAGCTACTAGAGGTGTAATATTGAGGTTTTCTACAAATTCATTAACAAGTTGTTCATCACATTCTTGAACATTCCAACGTTTTTTTGACTGTAACATGTCTCTTCACCCCTTAACCCACATTATTATACTAGAGTGGATGAAATGGAGCAACGAAAGAAAATAAGCACATTTTTCTGACAGTACGTCTTGAATTTTCACGCACAAAAAAACGTGCGAATACTTCGCACGTTTTTGAATTACTTGCTTTCTACTTCTTTTTGTTCCTCACGCTTCAACTGTTTTCCTTTCCACACAAGCCATAGCTGAGCAGCAATAAACA
>Ga0058695_1000069_pt1 | contig 14909 bp, 15 predicted proteins | sample AgamicMgMarz_FD_55042 | JGI IMG/M metagenome (GOLD analysis project Ga0058695, IMG submission 55042) | Agave microbial communities from Guanajuato, Mexico - Mg.Ma.rz | ecosystem: Host-associated > Plants > Phyllosphere > Phylloplane/Leaf | place: Guanajuato, Mexico | collected 2012-06-04 | reverse complement strand
CCGAAAAGCCAAAAGTAAGAGGCGTGTTAGTTGTCGCTAAAGGAGCTGATAATATCGAGGTAAAGAAATCTATTATTGAAGCCGTGACAAGAGCACTCGATATACCAAGTCATAGAGTAGCAGTATTAGCGAAAAAAGGATGAGGGGGAAATGAATATGTTATTAAAAAAGCAAACGGTTTGGTTATTAACAATGTTAAGTTTAGTTGTTGTGTTATCGGTGTATTATATGACAACGCCAGAAAATCCTCAGAGTAATGTTGCGCTAGTAGACAATGAAAAACAGAGCGAAAAGCAGGCTGATGACAAGGCTCCTGCAGAAGATACAAAACAACAGACAGTTGAGAAATCAGGAACAAAAGAAGATTCAAAAACTGAAGGTTCAGCAGGAGATGTAAAGAAGGAAACGGCTAAAAATGCAAAAGAATCAGCGGTTGTATCAAGCACAGATAGCGACGAGCTATTTACGGCTCTTCGTTTGGAATTAAATGATGAAAGAAGTCAATTAAAAGAAGAGTATCAAGAAGTAGCTGCATCAAAAAATGTGACGCCTGCGGAAGTAAGCAAGGCGATGGATAAAATTGATGAATTATCAAAGCTTGGGGAAAAAGAAGCCACGCTGGAAACATTAATTAAAGCAAAAGGATACAGTGACGCGCTAGTAAGAGCAGACGGAAAGCAAGTACAAATTACGGTTAAGACAGAAAAACACTCAAAAACAAAAGCAAATCAAATCATTCAGCTAGTCAAAAAAGAAATGGGTCCAAAAGAAGTAGCGGTAGAGTTTCAGCCAACTAAATAAAGGGAATAAAAGAAGTGTGAAACAGCCGTAAATTGGGGTTGTTTACACTTCTTTTTTTATGAAATGACTAAAATCTAAGCGAGACGGTAAAAATTTTAACATGGCTTTCTTTTTTTACTTCGGTTATAATAGGTTTCATAATCTTATAATAGTACTAGGTGACAAATGTTTTCATAAGTGTTGTCATCTGTAAAGCTATGTTTCCATTTATAAAACGATAACGCTAAAAAGTTATTATAGAGTAAGTGGAACTTCTTTTTAATGTTTGCCAAACGAATTGAATGGCTGTAGCCATCTGTCGTATTATTAACATTGTAGAGAATTCTATTTTCATGAGGTAGGAGTGTTCAATATGTTAAAAATTCAAGAGATCCGTGAGATCATTAAACTAGTTGATCAATCATCAATCGAGGAGTTCACCTATGAGCACGAAGGCTCCAAAATCAAGATGAAGAAAAAAGACGCAATTGTTTCCAAACAAGCGCAGCAAGTAGTGGTTTCGGCACCTGAACAAGCGGCAGCACCTGCACCGCAGGCAGCAGCGGCTCCAGCGCCAGCAGCACAGTCTGCTCAACCAAAAGAAGAACAAGCGGCCCCAGCGGTTGATGAAAGCTTACATAAAATTACATCTCCGATGGTAGGGACTTTCTATGCGTCATCATCGCCAGAATCAGATAGTATACGTGACTCCTGGAGATAAAGTACAAAAAGATTCGGTTGTATGTATCGTAGAAGCAATGAAATTATTTAATGAAATCGAAGCAGAAGTTAAAGGTGAAATCGTTGACGTATTAGTTGAAAGTGGACAACTTGTAGAATACGGTCAACCTCTTTTCTTAGTAAAGCCTGAATAAGGAGCGGTAAATATGATTAAAAAGCTATTAATTGCGAATCGAGGAGAAATTGCGGTTCGAATTATTCGAGCGTGTAAAGAGTTAGGTGTAGAATCAGTAGCTGTTCATTCTCAAGCTGATCGCGATTCTTTGCATGTACAATTAGCAGACGAAGCGTATTGTATTGGACCAACGTCATCTAAAGACAGCTATTTAAACTTTACAAACATTATGAGCGTTGCGATGCTAACGGGCTGTGACGCCATTCACCCTGGATACGGCTTTTTAGCTGAAAACGCTGATTTTGCAGAGCTATGCAGAGAGTGTAACGTTACATTTGTAGGACCAAGTCCTGAAGCCATTAACAAAATGGGAACAAAAGACGTAGCGAGAGAAACGATGCGTGAAGCCGGTGTCCCAATTGTTCCTGGTTCAACTGGAATTGTAGAGTCAGTGGAAGACGGTATGTCAATCGCTAATGATATTGGCTATCCTGTTATTATTAAAGCAACGGCAGGAGGCGGAGGAAAAGGAATCCGCGTTGCGAAAAATGAACAAGAGCTTATTAAAGGTATTACAATTACACAGCAAGAAGCTGCTACAGCTTTCGGTAACCCTGGTGTGTACATTGAAAAGTTCATTGAGGATTTCCGTCACGTTGAGATCCAAGTGTTGGCTGATTCTCATGGGAATACTGTACATTTAGGAGAGCGTGATTGCTCGATTCAACGCCGTCTTCAAAAATTAATTGAAGAAACGCCTTCTCCAGCGTTAGACGAAAAAACGCGTGAATTAATGGGCGACGCTGCTGTTAAAGCTGCTCAAGCCGTTAATTACACAGGAGCCGGAACAGTGGAATTCATTTATGATTACCGTGAAAACAAATTTTACTTCATGGAAATGAATACGCGTATCCAAGTAGAACACCCTGTTACAGAGATGGTGACGGGAGTTGACTTAATTAAAGAACAAATCAAAGTGGCAAATGGTGAAACTTTACCGTTTACGCAAGAAGAAGTGACATTTAACGGATGGGCAATTGAGTGCCGAATCAACGCAGAAAACCCAGAGAAAAACTTTATGCCATCACCAGGTACGATTCAAATGTACTTGCCGCCAGGTGGCTACGGAGTGCGCGTAGACTCTGCTGCATACCCGGGCTATGCAATCCCGCCTTACTATGATTCAATGGTGGCTAAATTGATTGTTCATGCGCCAACTCGTGAGGAAGCTATTGAACGAATGAAGCGCGCGTTAGATGAATTTGTTATCGACGGCGTTGCAACCACTATTCCTTTTCACCAAAAACTATTAAATCATGAAAAATTTGTTAGCGGTGAATTCAACACGAAGTTTCTTGAGCTATATGACGTAATGAATTCTTAGTATAATATAAACTATAGGAGGTGCTGTACATGAATGAAAATCATGTATTAGAAATGGAAGAACACCCAAATTCTCTTGGCAAAGTAGAAATTGCTCCTGAGGTTATTGAAGTCATTGCGGGTATTGCTGCTTCTGAAGTAGAAGGCGTTTCTGCAATGAGAGGAAATTTTGCAGCTGGCGTTGTGGAGAAACTAGGAAAGAAAAACCACGGTAAAGGTGTAAAAGTGGACTTAACAGAAAACGGGATAAAAGTAGACGTATTTTGTATGATGAAGTTTGGGGTGTCTATTCCAAACGTAGCGCAACAAGTACAAGATAACATTCGTCAAGCCCTTAAAAATATGACAGCTATTGATCTCGATGAAGTAAACATTCATATCGTAGGGATTCAGTTTGATACGCAAAAAACTGATATTGAAGAAGTTGAATAAAACAAACGTTTACCTAACGGCTGTTGCTAAAATGGAATAACGTATGATTACTTGTTCCTTTTCAACACAAGCTATGGTAAAGTGAAAAAGACTGTCTCGTCATAAAGACGGTCTTTTTCGTGTTCTATAAACTTCGTATAAGAACAATGAAGTATCGTTTCATAAACTATGCTATTATCTAGGTATACTAGTTGAAGAAGATAAATAAAGGAGCAAAAATAATGAAAAGACATACAGCACGCCAAAAAGCATTACAAGCACTATTTCAGCATGATTTAGGGCAGACCGAGCCAATGGAGGCAATCGGAAATGTTGTACAAAATGAAAAGTCTGATCAATTTTTAGAAAGTCTCGTGCTAGGTGTGGTTGAACATCAGCAAGAAATTGATGAACTTTTACGCAATCATTTAGAAAAATGGACGTTAGATCGTGTAGCTACTGTAGACCGCGTTATCCTACGTATTGCCGTATACGAAATGAAGTATGAAGAAGAAATTCCTACGAGCGTTACGTTAAATGAAGCGATTGAATTAGCGAAAACGTTTGGCGATGATCAATCAAGCAAGTTTATCAATGGCGTATTGTCTAAAGTGTTAACAACTTTATCTAAATAAAGGTTCATCTTGCCAAATCAAGTGACCAAAATGCTTCTCTCCTTTATATAAAGGGGAGAGGGTGACTGCAAAGGAGGCAAAATGATGAGTGAAGTGCGTTATCTAACCGTTACGGCTCTTACACGATACATTAAGCGTAAGTTTGATGTAGACCCTCACATGCAAGATGTATGGATTAAAGGAGAAATTTCTAACTTTAAACGTCATAGTCGGGGACATATGTATTTCACCTTGAAAGATCAAAATGCTCGTATCGCAGCCGTTATGTTTGCTGGGCATAACCGGCAGCTTAATTTTCAGCCTGAAGAAGGAATGAATGTACTCATTCGAGCTGAAATTTCGGTTTATGAACCAAGCGGAAATTATCAAATGTACGTAAAAGAAATGCAGCCTGACGGCGTTGGGAACTTATACTTGGCCTACGAACAGCTGAAAAAAAAGCTGGAAAAAGAAGGCTTATTTGATCCTGCTAGGAAACGAAAACTGCCGAAGTATCCAACAACAATAGGTGTTATTACATCTCCAACTGGAGCAGCCGTACGTGATATTATTACGACATTAAAGCGCAGATATAACGCGAACATTATTGTTATGCCCGCTCTTGTTCAAGGAGTGAATGCGGCACCGTCTATCATTAAGGCAATTGAAGAAGCAAACCGTCGTAAAGAAGCAGACGTATTAATTGTTGGCCGCGGTGGTGGGTCAATTGAAGAGCTTTGGGCTTTTAACGAAGAAAGCGTTGCTCGTGCAATTTTCACTTCTACTATTCCTGTTATTTCAGCGGTTGGACATGAAACCGATTTTACAATTGCAGATTTTGTAGCAGATCTTCGCGCTCCTACTCCAACAGGTGCTGCGGAATTGGCTGTGCCTCATATCAGTGAAATTACAGAAAGATTGACTCAGCGAAATATCCGTCTTCTTCGTTCGATGAAAGAAATGCTTCAGTCTAGTAGCCGCAGGCTTGAACGATCCCAGAAATCATATGCTTTTCGTTATCCTCAAAAGTTGGTCGAGCAAAAAGAGCAGCAGTTAGATCAGTTGATGGAGCGTTTTTATCGTGAAGGCAGAAGGTACATTGAACATAAACGGACGAACTACGAGCAGCTAACAGCCGCTTTGTTGCGCAATCACCCCGAGCATCAGTTAACGAAAGCGGCGGAGCGTCAACAGCAGCTGACGAAAATGCTGACAAAAGAGATGCAGCAGCTGCTAAAGCAAAAACAGCTTTTATTTGCAACGGCAACGTCAAAATTACATACGCTTAGTCCATTAAAAACAATGGAAAGAGGCTACAGCTTAGTATACGATAAAGAAAAAGAGTTAATTAAATCAACCAAACAAGTATCCAAAGGCGATGTGGTAAACGTTCGTTTGACCGATGGACAGTTGCAGTGTGAAGTTTCGAAAATAGAGGAGCGATGAAAAATGGCGACAAATAAAGAGTATACGTTTGAAGAGGCGATGGAGCAGTTAGAAACCATCGTAAACAAGCTAGAAGAAGGCGACGTGCCTTTAGAAGAAGCAATTCAACAATTCCAANAAGGAATGACTCTTTCAAAATTCTGTCACGATCGTCTTCAGCATATTGAAAAGCAAATGGAAACTATTTTACGTGAAGACGGAACGCTTGAGCCATTCTCGGTGCAGGAGGAAGAGTGATGGTGAATGAAATGAATTTAAAAGAGTATATTTCTTTTACAAAAGATCGAGTAGAAACACGCTTGCCTGAAGTGGTAAAAGCATTACATGCTCCGGTTAACTTAAAGGAATCCATGCTTTACTCGCTTACGGCAGGAGGAAAGCGACTTCGCCCAGTGCTGTTGTTTGCAACGCTACATGCGTTTGGAAAAGACGAGAGCATGGGATTAGAAACAGCATGTGCAGTGGAAATGATTCATACATATTCTCTCATTCACGATGATTTACCTAGCATGGATGATGACGACTTAAGAAGAGGTAAACCNACGAATCACAAGGTGTACGGCGAAGCAACGGCTATATTAGCTGGAGATGCTCTTCTAACAAATAGCTTTCAGCTCATTTCTGAAGCGGNACATCCTGAGATTACATCACATATGAAGCTTCAGCTCATTACAGAACTGGTAAAAGCAAGCGGAACAGAAGGTATGATCAGCGGACAGGTTGCGGATATGGAAGGCGAAAAAAAGCAGCTCACGCTAGATGAGCTTGAATATATTCACCTTCACAAAACGGGGAAGCTGCTAGGGTTTTGTGTAAAAGCAGGAGCTATTCTTGCAAAAGCTACGCCTCTACAGCAAGAATTATTAGAAGAATTCAGTAAGCATGTAGGGTTAGCGTTTCAAATTCAAGATGATATCTTGGATGTGGAAGGGTCTGAAGAAAAATTAGGAAAGCCAATTGGCAGTGATACAGAAAATGAAAAAACGACATATCCTTCTTTGTTAGGTATGGAAGCGGCCAAAGAAAAGTTACAGTATCATGTTGAACAAGCACTTCTCTCGTTACGTCAAGCTCAAATTAAGCACGGATTACTAGAAGAAATTTGTTTATATATAGCAAAACGTGATAGTTAATGACGATTTCTGTCAGGTTTTTTGAGTGATACAGTAAAATAAGATTGAGTCCCAATAGGGGCTATGCTATAATGATTTTACTACTGTATAAAAGCGTAGTGCATAGGTTTGAAAGACATATACAATATCTTGGTGGCCGTTATCACATTTGTGTTAGCGGCTATTTTTTCACTGTTTTCCTTTGAATATCACTGGTTTACTGATAGAATATCAAAGGTATTGTAAGTAATAAGGAAATACTAAAAATTGACTATACGTATAAAACAATAGACAATGTATTAAGGTAACTTTATAACAAGTACGAAAGTGAGTGATCCACCTTGGATCTTACAACGATAAAAAATCCTGAGTTTTTAAAGAAAATGTCAGTAACACAATTACAAGAACTAAGTGAAGAGATTCGTCGTTTTTTAATTACAAAGCTTTCTGCAACTGGTGGTCATATAGGGCCGAATTTGGGGGTTGTTGAGTTAACGCTTGCACTCCATAAAGTGTTCGACAGCCCAAAAGATAAATTTTTATGGGACGTCGGGCATCAGTCGTATGTCCATAAAATTTTAACAGGACGAGCGGGAGAGTTTGATACAATCCGTCAATATAAAGGATTATGCGGTTTTCCAAAGCGTGACGAAAGTGAGCATGACGTATGGGAAACGGGACATAGTTCTACATCTCTTTCAGCCGCAATGGGAATGGCTGCTGCAAGAGATTTGCAAAAAACAAAAGCTCATATTGTTCCCATCATTGGTGACGGAGCTTTAACAGGTGGTATGGCTCTTGAAGCGCTTAACCACATCGGGCACGAGCAAACGGATATGACCGTTATTTTAAATGACAATGAAATGTCTATCGCTCCTAACGTGGGGGCTGTACACAGTATTCTAGGACGTTTGCGCACGGCAGGCAAATACAACTGGGTAAAAGATGAGCTTGAAGTCTTGCTGAAAAAAGTGCCTGCAGTAGGCGGTAAGCTTGCGGCAACGGCAGAACGTGTAAAAGATGGCCTAAAGTATATGGTCGTGTCAGGCATGTTCTTTGAAGACCTTGGCTTTACGTATTTAGGCCCGGTTGACGGCCATAGCTATGATGATTTATTGGAAACGTTACAATATGCAAAGAAAACAAAAGGTCCGGTACTGATTCACGTTATTACGAAAAAAGGGAAAGGGTACTTGCCGGCGGAAAGCGATAAAAGCGGAGCATGGCATGGTACAGGCCCTTACAAAATTGAGTCCGGTGACTTTATTAAAGACAAAAATGTTCCGATTGCTTGGAGTAAACTAGTAAGTGATACGGTATTGAAGATGGCTAGGGAAGATGATCGCATTGTAGCCGTAACGCCAGCAATGCCTGTGGGTTCAAAACTCGAAGCATTTCAAAAAGAGTTTCCGCATCGCATGTTTGATGTTGGGATTGCAGAGCAGCATGCAACAACAATGGCAGCGGGTCTTGCAACTCAAAATATGAAGCCCTTTTTAGCTATTTATTCTACGTTTTTACAGCGTGCATACGATCAAGTGGTTCATGATATTTGCCGNCAGAAGCTAAATGTATTTATTGGNATTGATCGCGCTGGGCTAGTAGGTGCTGATGGTGAAACGCATCAAGGCGTGTTTGATATTGCATTCTTACGTCATTTGCCTAACCTTGTTATTATGATGCCAAAAGACGAGAATGAAGGCCAGCACATGGTTCACACTGCTTTGACTTATGAAGAAGGTCCGATTGCTATGCGCTATGCTAGAGGAAACGGATTAGGTGTTGAACTAGATTCAGAACTGAAAAACATTCCGATCGGTACATGGGACGTATTAAAAGAAGGTTCAGATACAACCATTTTAACGTTTGGTACAACGATTTCAATGGCGATGGATGCAGCAGCAGAACTTGAGAAGCAAGGAATCAGCGTCAAAGTGGTAAATGCTCGTTTTATTAAACCGCTGGATGAAAAAATGCTTCATGAGATTTTCCAAACTAGTAAGCCTGTGATTACGGTAGAAGAAGCGGTACTTCAAGGCGGTTTTGGAAGCGCGGTGTTAGAGTTTGCATCAGAGCACGGCTATTATGATACGCGCGTTGAACGTATGGGGATTCCAGATCGCTTTATCGAGCACGGCAGCGTAACAAAACTTTTAGAAGAAATTGGCTTAACCAAAGAAGAGATTATAAATCGAGTTAAAAAACTCGTAACACCAACACAAAAGAGGCTTGAAGTTAAGTGACAAAAAAAGAACGAGTAGATGTATTATTAGTAGAACGAGGTTTGATTGAAACAAGAGAAAAAGCAAAGCGTACAGTGATGGCAGGACTTGTTTATGCGAATGAAGTCCGTTTGGATAAGCCGGGAGAGAAAATTGAACGCGATACGCCGCTGACAATTAAAGGTGCAGTGATGCCTTACGTCAGCAGAGGCGGCTTTAAGCTTGAAAAAGCGATTAAAGAATTTAATGTCCATGTAGCGGATAAAATCATGATTGATATTGGTTCTTCTACTGGAGGCTTTACTGATTGTGCGCTTCAAAATGGAGCGAAGATGTCCTATGCGCTAGACGTAGGCTATAATCAGCTAGCTTGGAAGCTTCGTCAAGATGAACGAGTAGAAGTAATGGAACGAACCAATTTCCGTTATGTGACGCCAGCTGATTTATCAAGAGGCTTGCCTGAATTCGCTTCTATTGATGTATCATTTATTTCCTTAAGACTCATTCTTCCTGTGTTAAAAACACTTCTTGTTCCACACAGCGATGTTGTTGCGCTCGTTAAGCCACAGTTTGAGGCTGGAAGAGAGCAAGTTGGGAAAAAAGGAATCGTGCGTGATTCAAAAGTGCATGAAGAAGTTCTTCAAGGCATGGTGGATTTCTCGCTTCGTCAAGGATACGATGTATATAACATGTCGTATTCACCGATAACGGGAGGAGATGGAAATATCGAATTTCTTCTCCACCTGCGCTGGAAAGGCGAGCGTGAACTTGGTGAAAATCAAGCTCCGCTTACTGTGCGCGAAGTAGTCGAAGAAGCACATAAGACGTTAAAAGAGAAAAAGTAATAATGGCCAATGTTAAGCAAAGACTTAGCATTGGCGATTTGATTATGACTCTTTATACAAAAGGTGCATAATCAAGTTGAACACATTATGATACTTAATTAGTGAAAGACTTATAAACAACAAAACAAAAAGAAGATTACATATTAATGTGAGGTGCCAACATGAATAAAGGGCAAAGACATATTAAAATTCGTGATATTATCACGAATAATGATATTGAAACACAGGATGAATTGGTAGATATTTTAAAAAACCAAGGTTTTAATGTAACACAGGCAACAATCTCTCGTGATATTAAAGAACTGCACTTAGTCAAAGTGCCTTTGATGGACGGTCGATACAAATACAGCTTGCCTGCAGATCAGCGTTTTAATCCCTTACAAAAGTTAAAGCGCTCTCTTATGGACGCATTTGTAAAAATTGATTCAGCNGGGCATATGTTGGTGATGAAAACATTACCGGGAAATGCAAATGCNATTGGCGCATTAATTGATCATTTGGACTGGGATGAAATATTAGGAACAATTTGTGGAGACGATACATGTTTGATTATTTGCCGTACTCCTGAAGATACGCAAATTATATCAGACCGATTCTTAGAAATGTTATAAAGGTGAGTGAAGCAGGTTGTTAGCTGAATTATCCATTAAAAACTTTGCGATTATTGATGAACTTTCTGTTTCATTTGAAAAAGGCTTAACGGTATTAACAGGCGAAACAGGAGCGGGGAAATCGATTATTATTGATGCCATTTCATTGTTAGTAGGTGGAAGAGGCTCTTCGGAGTTTGTACGCCACGGAACAGACAGAGCCGAAATTGAAGGACTTTTCTTATTTGATGAAGAACAGCATCCGAGTCACGAAAAAGCCAAACAAGTCGGTTTGGAAGTGGAAGATGGAATGATTGTGCTTCGCCGAGATATCACTACAAATGGGAAAAGTATTTGCCGCATCAACGGTAAGCTCGTAACGTTAGCTATCCTACGTGAAGTTGGACAGACGTTAATTGATATACATGGACAGCACGAGCACCAAGATTTAATGAATCAAGATCGTCACTTAACTCTTCTTGATCAATATGGAGGAGAAAAAGTAGAAGAGGCTTTGACGGAGTATCGAGAGGTATTTTCTAGGTATACATCGCTAAAAAAGCAGCTCGATCAATTAACTGAAAATGAACAGCAGATGGCACATCGCCTCGATCTTATTCAATTTCAATTAGATGAAATCAAAGCGGCAAATTTGCAGCTGAACGAAGACGAGGAACTAAATGAAGAGCGTTTGAAGATTTCTAACTTTGAAAAGATCTATACGTCGCTAAACGATGCGTACAATGCGCTGCACGGTGAACACCAAGGTTTAGATTGGGTCGGTGTAGCAATGAATCATACGGAGGATATTTCGTCACTGGAAAAAAACTATGCCGAAATTTCTGAGATCATTTCATCGAGCTTCTATCAGCTAGAAGATGCATCTTATAAAATTCGTCAGCAGCTTGATTTATTAGAATTTGATCCCAAACGCTTAGACTTTATTGAAGCGCGTTTAAATGAAATTAATCACTTAAAGCGTAAATACGGTCAAAGTGTAGATGAAATTCTAGAATATGCAGCGCAAATTGAAGATGAAATTGATCGTATTGAAAATCGAGATACGCATGTGAGCAAGATCAAAGAAGAGTTAAACAGTGTAGCACAGGATTTATTAGTAGAAGCTAATAACGTTTCAGCTATTCGAAAAAAACTTGCTCAAGAGTTAACGGACAGCATCCATCATGAGCTTCAAGAACTGTATATGGCTAAGACCGTATTTCAAATTAAATTCTCTGTTGTAAATGCAGGTAAAAATGACGTTGAATTAAATGGAGAAAGAATAAAATTCACCAAAGACGGCATTGACAACGTAGAATTTTATATTTCTACCAATCCTGGTGAACCTTTAAAGCCTCTTGCAAAAGTAGCATCAGGAGGAGAACTGTCAAGAATTATGCTGGCGTTAAAAAGCATCTTCTCTAAGCATCAAGGCGTGACGTCCATTATCTTTGATGAAGTTGATACAGGCGTAAGTGGAAGAGTAGCTCAATCGATCGGTGAAAAAATACATGCTATTTCTGTTGATTCACAAGTTCTCTGTATATCTCATCTGCCTCAGGTAGCAGCGATGGCAGATACTCATCTCTTTATTGCTAAAGAGATAAAAGGTGATCGTACAACGACGTCTGTTCTTCCATTAACTCTTGATGAAAAAGTAAAAGAAATTGGTCGAATGATTGCAGGAGCTGAAATTACAAGCTTAACGAAGGAACATGCCAAAGAGCTTTTAGATTTAGCGGATAAGATGAAGCACACCATTTAAAAAAACACCTTTTAACACGTAACAGTATGTGTTAAAGGTGTTTTTTTATACAAAATGGAGGAACTGAAAATGTTTCCTTGCACTTCTTTTCATTTTTCTCTGAACTTCTGTTATAAATGCGCTCTAAGAAGGCTAAATTAAATGTGTAGCCATTTAGGCGAGGAAGCGAGGAGAGTGAAAACATGCAAAATCGATACAGACATATAATTGGTGCGATTCTCCTTGTTTCGTTCATTTTTGTAGGATTTATTCCAGTTGTGCAACAATATATACACATTCCAAAACAAATCGTCTTATTTGAACAGCAAAAAGAAAAAATTAATNCGACATTACCGCTTAGCGTAGAAGCTTCATCACCTGTTTACGATGTAACAAGTAACAAGGCGAAGCTGACCGTAGCAGGCAANCANGTAGGCAAAGAAGAGTTGATGCTTCATTTGGNCGGTATTCCTGTAAAGCGTGTAGACGTGCAGGTATTATCTGATTTTAAAGTCATTCCAGGTGGACAATCAATCGGTGTGAAATTAAATTCAAAAGGTGTTCTTGTTGTAGGCTATCATCAGGTAGATACAGCAAAAGGTAAAAGATCTCCTGGCGAAATTGCGGGTATTCAAGTTGGAGATATGATTACGAAGATTAATGGTAAAACCATTGAAAAAATGAGTGATATTACACCGTTTATTCAGCAGGCAGGAAAAACGGGTGAACCATTAAATCTGCATATTTTAAGAGAAAAAAAGCAGTTTGACACTAAGCTGTATCCGTTAAAAGATAAGCAAGATTATGCTTACAGAATCGGTTTATACATCCGTGATTCAGCTGCAGGAATTGGCACAATGACTTTTTATGATCCAAAATCTAAAAAATACGGCGCTTTAGGTCATGTTATTTCGGATATGGATACAAAAAAGCCAATCGTAGTAGAAGATGGACAAATTGTCCGTTCGACCGTTACATCAATTGAAAAGGTTCTAACGGCGTTCCCGGTGAAAAGCTAGCAAGGTTTTCTGAAGATAGACAAATCATTGGAAATATTACACGAAATAGTCCTTTTGGTATTTTTGGAAAATTGTCTTCAACGATGGAAAACGGAATAATGGATAAAGCAATGCCAATTGCCCTATCTCATCAAGTAAAAGAAGGACCGGCTAAAATTCTAACGGTAGTAGATGATGATCAAGTGGAAGAATTTGATATTGAAATTATGAGTACTATACCTCAAAAGTTTCCGGCTACTAAAGGAATGGTTATTAAAATTACAGATCCTAAATTGCTAAAGAAAACAGGTGGAATTGTTCAAGGAATGAGCGGTAGCCCGATTATTCAAAACGGTAAAGTCGTTGGAGCGGTTACCCATGTTTTTGTAAATGATCCTACCTCGGGTTACGGTGTCCATATTGAATGGATGCTTAACGAAGCAGGAATCGATATTTATAAAAATAATCGAAAAAAAGCGAGCTAATGTTGTCATTAGTTCGCTTTTTTTGATAAAAATTATTGTCGTAAATGTAAGAGAAAAACGTCGAAAAACAAAGAAAATAAGAGAAAATCGAATAAATTCCATTTAAAAGACTTTTTTCTAAAAAAATAAAGGAAATAATGTTGCATTGTCGAATTTGTCCTTTAGAATAAAGAATAGAGACACGTAGGAAACGACGTATAACATAAAGGACTGAGGAGGAAGCTGCATTGAAAAAAATTAAAGTATGCTTGGTTGATGATAATCGNGAACTAATTGGTTTGCTTGAAGATTATATTTCAGAGCAAGAAGACATGGAAGTAATCGGAGTAGCTTACAATGGACAAGAGTGTTTATCCATTTTAAAAGATAAANATCCGGATGTTCTTGTATTAGACATTATTATGCCGCATCTAGATGGATTAGCAGTTTTAGGTCAGTTAAAAGAAATGAAAAAAGAAAATTATCCAAATGTCATTATGCTAACAGCATTTGGGCAAGAAGACGTAACGAAAAAAGCGGTTGATTTAGGAGCTGCTTATTTTATTCTAAAGCCGTTTGATATGGAAAACTTAGTGAATCATATTCGTCAAGTTAGCGGACAAACATCTTCATTTATGCAACGTTCATCTTCTTCCATGCGTTCACATCGCGACAGCAAACCAGCAAATTTAGATGCAAGCATTACGAGCATCATTCACGAAATTGGTGTACCTGCTCATATCAAAGGCTATTTGTATTTGAGAGAAGCCATTTCAATGGTATATAAGGATATTGAGCTGCTTGGGTCGATTACAAAAGTACTGTATCCTGATATTGCAAAAAAATATAATACAACGGCAAGCCGCGTTGAGCGCGCCATTCGTCATGCCATTGAAGTAGCATGGAGCCGAGGAAACATTGATTCCATTTCTTCATTATTCGGATATACTGTCAGCATGTCAAAAGCGAAGCCGACAAATAGTGAATTTATCGCCATGGTTGCGGATAAATTACGCCTTGAACATAAAGCGAGTTGAAAGGGATAGGACTGCTGGAATTACGGGGTTTTGAGTGAACTGATACCTTTTGTAATACAGAGTACATGCCGATAAACTTTTGGAATTTACACTAGATAGTAAACTGAAAACCAATAAACTTTTTACTGCAGGGCCGATGAATTTTAATCATTCATTGGTCTTTTTATTTTGTTTTAAGAGGTGAAAATATTGAGGTTAATGGAACGTGCATCTTGTTTTTCTTCATATCCATAGTGGTGTATTTTATTGAAATAATTTATTTAATTGTTATGGGGGTTTTGTACTTGAAAAAAGATTTAGAAGATGATTAAAAAATTTATCTCCATATTTTAAATGGGATATGGATAAGTAAATTATAAAAAAAGCAGCCTTCAGAAAAGGCTGCTTTTTTTAATCCATTAATTTAG
>Ga0058695_1000066_pt1 | contig 15910 bp, 18 predicted proteins | sample AgamicMgMarz_FD_55042 | JGI IMG/M metagenome (GOLD analysis project Ga0058695, IMG submission 55042) | Agave microbial communities from Guanajuato, Mexico - Mg.Ma.rz | ecosystem: Host-associated > Plants > Phyllosphere > Phylloplane/Leaf | place: Guanajuato, Mexico | collected 2012-06-04 | reverse complement strand
GATTGCTATTTATTGATTTTGTTTTCGCACTTAAAATTATAACACAACTAGATGTAAATACAATATCTCTTTATGCTCTTACGGCTCTCTTCCTTTTATAGATGTATCTTTTAAGCTTCTTTACTAAGTAAGAGGTCCGGCGCACCGCATCATTCTGCTTTTTATATGATTAGTAATCGGTATAGTCGTCAAATTCTTCCTTGTCTTTTTCCTTTTTCCGATCCCATATAAACAGCAGGAGTAACATAATAAAAGTTAGAATATAAAAACCGTAAAAAATAAATGCCGCCACAACATTTATAAATAAAAATAAAAACCCGATGATCTGACCTGCAACAGCTACAATCAACAAAATGTATTTCCAAACTTCTGCTTTTCTATCCATTCTCTACTTCTCCGTCTTTTTGTTTTTCCCTACTAGAAACGTTCTCTTTACTTAAATAAAAACGTTCCTGCCAGTAAACCGACTGTAAATAAACCNACTGTTCCAAATGCTGAAATCCCCACGTACGCCANCATTTTTCGATAAGATTTTTCTCGAATTAACTGTACNGTTTCCACACTNAACGTTGAAAAAGTGGTAAANGNACCAAAAAACCCAATGCCAATCATTAAAAATATTGAATCATCATAAGCATGACTCGGAACCTTTCCATAATAACTACCGTAAAAAAGACCAAGCCCAAACGCACCGAGCAAGTTTACAAACAGCATTGATACTGGAAAAGGAGGGTTTGAAACTGTTTTTGTAACTTTTAAACCCAAAAGATAACGGCATATTCCTCCAGCTGCCCCGCCAAGTGCCAAGCTCACTATGCTCATTTACTTCACCTCATGTACTTTTACTAAATTTTCCCCTGCCGCTTCACCGCATAGATAGCCTGCTAAAGCAAGAAGGATTCCACCTACTAAAGAGACAATTACATAAATGGCTCCCCAAAATAAATGGTGCTGAGTGAGAGAAATGACGTCTCCTGCAAACGTTGAATACGTTGTAAAACCGCCGCACACGCCAACTCCTAGTCCAAGCTTTATCCATTCTTTTGGCTTTTTCCACACAAAAAATCCTGTTAATAGGCCTAGTATGAAGCTTCCTAATAGGTTTTCAATTACCGTTCCTATTGGATAGCCCGTATATAATAAGGAAAGATTCAGCAAATAACGTGCATATGTACCAGCGATAGCACCAAAGGCAATTGATATTAAGTTTATGGCTTTCATCATATCGCTCCGTTTCATAAATTCTTCTTTAAGTGTACCATAAGGAATTTATTTCTACCTTAACATTTAACTATATGTTTATTGCACCAAAAGTCATGAAAAAATGAAAGAGAAAATCGTCGCATGAAACTTCCTTTTTACTCCTCAAATCTCCCTTAAAAATCCATTTAATCCAAATTTTAAAATCTTTCTGTATCCTTATGACAAACCGTGTATAGAAGGTATATTTCCCTTATTTTAAGTCACATTAATCGTATAAGTTTTTTTTGTTGACTTTTGCTGTGTTCTTGTTTAGTATCACAGAGTATCATTTCCTATCAGAATACTAGGGGGTTTAGAAAATGAAGAAATTTGCTGCACTTTTGTCGCTACTATTAGCTTTCACAGTTGTGCTTGCCGCATGCGGTTCTAGCTCAAAAAATGAAGCAAACAATGGAGACAATAAATCTTCACAAGAGGATTTATATAATAAAGTGAAAAAAGATGGTGTATTAACAATTGGAACTGAAGGTACATACCCTCCGTTCACTTTTCATGATGACAAACAAAAGCTAACTGGGTTTGATGTAGAATTGGCTCAAGAAGTAGCTAAACGTCTTGGCGTAAAAGCTGAGTTCAAAGAAACACAGTGGGATGGCATGTTTGCCGGATTAGATGCTAAACGCTTTGACATGATTGCTAACGAAGTGGGTATTCGTGAAGATCGTCAAAAAAATACGATTTCTCTGATCCATACATCCAGTCAGGCGCTGTATTAATTGTTCGTAAAGATGAAAAAGATATCAAATCATTTAAAGATTTAAAAGGAAAAAAATCAGCGCAGTCATTAACAAGTAACTACAAAGACATGGCTCAATCTTATGGTGCAAACATTACGAGTGCTGAAGGTTTTGCTCAAGCAGTAGAACTAATGAGCGCAAACCGTGTTGATGCTACAATCAACGATAAATTATCGTTCCTTGACTATAAGAAAAAGCACCCTAACGCACCTATCAAAATCGCGGATGAAAAATCCGATGGTGCTGCAAGCGGCTTTATGTTTAGAAAAGACAGCGGTAAGTTAGTGGATGAAGTAAACAAAGCATTGAAAGATATGAAAAAAGACGGAACATACGCAAAAATTTCTAAGAAATGGTTTGGCGAAGATGTTTCTCCTAAATAATATTTTTCCTGATGGAGAGCGATTGAATCAATTGATTTCAATCGCTCAATCATCTCTCTTACCAATGCTAAAGGGAGCTATTCAATATTCTATTCCACTAACATTAATCACGTTTGTACTCGGTATCATTTTAGCTGTCTTAACAGCCTTGGCTCGTTTATCATCTATAAAGATTTTAAATATAATTGCGCGCATCTATGTATCGATTATTCGAGGTACACCGCTGCTTGTGCAATTATTTATTATTTTCTACGGCTTACCCAATTTAGATATAACAATTGACCCATTTATCTCTGCTGTTATTGGATTTTCATTAAGTGTAGGTGCGTATGCATCTGAAATTATCCGAGCAGCGATTCAATCTATTCCTAAAGGACAGTGGGAAGCTGGTTACTCACTTGGTATGACCTATTCCCAAGCGTTAAGACGGATTATTTTACCGCAAGCAGCACGTGTATCGATTCCGCCATTATCTAACTCTTTTATTAGCCTTATTAAAGATACGTCACTTGCATCGCTTATTCTTGTTTCTGAGATGTTCCGTAAAGCTCAAGAAATTGCTTCGACTAACTATGAATTTTTACTTCTTTATAGTGAAGCAGCGCTCTTATACTGGATTATGTGTACAATCTTATCCATTATCCAAGGACGCATTGAAATAAGACTAGATCGTTACGTATCTAAATAACCGTTTCGAGTAGCTAAAGGAGTTTTTTATATGATTAATATTAAAAATTTGCATAAATCATTCGGTGATTTGCAAGTATTAAAAGGGATTGATTTAGAAGTTGAACAGGGCAAGGTAATTGTATTAATCGGTCCTTCTGGATCCGGTAAAACTACTTTTTTACGTTGCTTAAATCTTTTAGAAATCCCAACACACGGCACGATTGAACTTGATAAAAAAAGCATGAATTTCACCAAGCCTGTTCGTAAAAAAGACATTACTTCATTTCGAAGCCTAACAGGTATGGTCTTTCAAAACTATAACTTGTTTCCTCATAAAAGTGCGCTTGAAAATGTTATGGAAGGTCCTGTAATTGTAAAAGGTGTTTCTACTCAAGAAGCAGAAAAAAGAGGGAAAGAATTATTAACACGAGTTGGCTTAGGAGATAAGCTTGACTTTTATCCTTTCCAGCTGTCTGGCGGACAACAACAGCGTGTTGGCATCGCCAGAGCAATGGCGATGGACCCAAAAGTTATGCTGTTTGATGAGCCTACTTCAGCTCTAGATCCTGAGCTTGTAGGAGACGTTCTTCAAGCGATGAAAGACTTGGCAAAAGAAGGAATGACGATGGTGGTGGTAACTCACGAAATGCGCTTTGCCCGTGAAGTAGCAGATGAAGTTATTTTTATGGACCAAGGTGTCATTATGGAAAGAGGTACACCGGATCAAATATTTTCAAATCCTCAGCAAGAGCGGACACGTCAATTCTTGAATATGATTCACTAAAAAGGTTGCACACTTTCATGTGCAACCTTTTTCTTTATTTGGCTACTGCTTTTTTCATTAAATCTGTAATGTACGTAAAGAATGCTTCAGCTGTGACATCATATACGACGTCTACAGGTCGTCCCTCTTCGGAAATTTCTGTTCTTCCTTGGCTCGGTGTTTCTGTATGCACAATACTCGAAACCGTTTTTACCTTCACAAGTGTTGAATTCCCTGTAAATGCTGTTGTGAGTACATCCCACAAATAATATGTTGAATTGGTTTCAACATGCACAAGCGGCGGGCAGGCCGCGTAGCACTGCCCTACAAAGTCTACTCCTTCATATCTTCGAAGTGAAGCCCACATTTGACGAATAGCGGGTGTTAAAGGAACTTGATTCGTGCTTTCTAAAGCAACCATCTCAATTTTAATTTTGCTTTCCCATACTTTCGCTACTGCTTCTGGATCCCAAAAAGCATTCCACTCCGCCGTTCCATCGTGTTCGGGCTCTTGCACGTTTCCTACCTCTTGAAATGTACCGCCCATCCATACTAACTTGTCAATTTTCTCTTCTATTTCCGGCGCTTTTTCAAGTGCTCTTGCTAAATCAGTTAACGGTCCTGTAAATAATAAAGTCGTTGTTCCGTCTGTGTGCTGCAATGTTTCGATTAAATGATCATGGGCAGGGAGCTGACTTATTTTTGTTTGTACTTCCCCTTTTTCATTTAAAATCGGCAGTGCATCTACATAAAACGTATGCATGCGCCACTCTTTTGGAAATGGATTCATACCGCGTGAAGTAGATTTAGCTACCTCGATATCATAACTTCCAAAACGATCAATAATCTTTTGGCTTGCGCTGATACCTGGCTCTAGATATCCGTCAGCGGGAATGACAGATACTCCCGTTACTTTTACATCATCCATTTGCAGCAGTAAAAAAAGCGATACTAAATCATCGATGCCTGCATCATGGTTAAAATATACATTTGTGCTCATTTCTCTTCTCCTCTTTTCTATGTATTGCTAACTAATAGCTATACCGCTATTTTATAATGAAATGATCTCTTTCGTAATCAAAGTATTAGAACTTCTTTTACTATTTTCTATAATGGGTATAGAAATAAGGTAATCTATGTATAGATGTATACATCTCAGTATAGAAAGGAGAAATAAAATGAAGCAATCATTTTCAGCATTAATAGTAGATAAAAAAAGTGAGGACCAAGTGGAGGCGTCCGTCCAAGAACTGACGCTAAACGATTTGCCAGAAGGCGATGTACTTATTCGCGTTCATTATTCAGGAGTGAATTATAAAGATAGCTTAGCCAGCATCGCAAACGGCAATATTGTGACAAGCTATCCATTTGTCCCAGGAATCGACCTAGCAGGCGTCGTTGTATCTTCTGACAGCCCTGATTTTAAAGAAGGTGATCGTGTCATCGCAACAAGCTATGACATTGGCGTATCACACTTTGGAGGCTATAGTGAGTATGCGCGCATACGCAGCGAATGGATTGTCCCTCTTCCTGAAAATTTAACGTTAAAAGAAGCAATGATTATCGGAACAGCTGGCTTTACAGCTGCTTTATCTGTGCATCGCTTAGAGGAAAACCATACTAGTCCATCTAATGGCTCTGTGCTTGTAACAGGCGCTACGGGAGGTGTAGGAAGCTTTGCGGTTGCCATTCTTTCAAAATTAGGCTACAAAGTAGAAGCAAGTACGGGAAAAAGCTCGGAAGCAGCTTATTTGAAAGAGCTTGGCGCTTCCTCTATTGTAGCCCGTGAAGACGTTTATAACGGCAAATTAAAAGCATTAGGCAAGCAAAAATGGGCCGCTGCGGTGGATCCTGTGGGCGGAGAGCCTCTAGCTTCTGTTCTCAGTCAAATTCAGTACGGAGGCTCTGTAGCTGTCAGCGGGCTAACAGCTGGAGGCAAAGTGCCAACAACCGTCTTTCCCTTCATTTTAAGAGGGATTAATTTATTAGGTATCGATTCTGTTTACTGTCCAATGCCTACTCGAAAAGAGATTTGGAATAGACTCGCTAATGACTTTAAGCCTGAAAGCTTCGAACCTTTCATTCAGCAGGAAATTTCACTACAACAGCTCCCTGAGGTACTTCCGACTTTATTAAAAGGACAAGCTCGAGGACGAACAATTGTGAAGCTATAAAAAAACGGAGAAACCTAGGTTTCTCCGTTTTTTTACGAACAGAAGCATGTTATTATGCATCTATTTTTACTATTAAATCCGTCACTAATTCTTTCATGGTCACATCGGCTAAGACTTGTTCCATGGCATCTTGAGAACGTTTTAAAATCAATTCAAGGACACTTTGAATATTGGCTCCTACAGGACACTCCACATTCGGATTTTCATGCATTTGAAACAATTCTCCTTCTTCCACTGCCGCCACCGCTCGGTAAACGTCTAACAACGTTATCTCTTCTAAATCTTTCAATAGATAAGCTCCGCCAGCTCCGGCTTTTACACCCACGAGTCCAGCTTTCTTTAACATCCCAATTACTCGTCTTATAACAACAGGATTTGTATTTACACTGCTAGCAATCCACTCTGAAGTACTAGGATGACTGCTATCTACTTTAATTAAAGACAGTATGTGAACGGCCACGGTGAATCGACTGCTAATTTTCATTGCTCTCACTCCTATTTTGTTGTAATCATTATAGTTACAACATTTATGAAAGTCAAGCATGCTTTTTTAGGAAANAATGTCCTCTTCNACNGCCTCATAAAAGCGCAGCGTTTTCTTGATTTCCATAGCTTCAGNACATGCTTTCNTTTTCTTTTTATTCGCTTCTTTATGTTCGTTCACATGTTCTTCTCTTGAGATCCACGCTTGAAAGAANTGCTTGTCTTCCCACTTGGATACAAAGACATATTCAACTTTATCTGCGGAATCTTTTTTCCAGCATTCGAACGATAAATTTCCTTTGGCTGCCTCAATTTCTATTTTGTTTTTCTTAGCTTTTTGCTTGAGCTGTTCTTCAAATTTCTTTTCTGTTTCAAAACTTGCGTTTACAACAAACATCTTATCTTCCTCTCTAAATGAAAGTAATTCTCATTCGATTATTGCATAGTAATTTTATTTTTTCAATTTATATGGATAAGTTACAGAAGCCCAAAAAGACCGCTGTTTAAGCGGTCTTCTTTTTTACAAATGTTTTCTATGCACTGTTTTTCCATCATACGTAAAGGCGATTGGCTTGCCTTCCATTATCGTTTCTAAATGAACGGGGCGGCCCCAAAGCTGATGAACGTACGGTACCACTTTTTCTAAGTATTTGACATCTAATTCAATTCCTTCATACCAGTGTTTTAAATAGAGCTCTCCATTTTTTAAATAGTCTCCATTGGTTACTGTGATGTAAGGAAATCCGCCGTTTACGCGCATATTAACAAGCTGATCTCTAACTTCTGTCCACTCTTTGTCGACGATTTTATAGTCTTTTCCTTGTTTTTGGAATAAGTACATATCCTCCCGCATGACTAAATCTTTTGTTAAGTAATTGCGGATAAAGGAAATATCTGATTCAACCTCACGTACCTCAAACATCTTCTCTCTTCCTGATCCGCGCTCCACGCCCCGGCGAATCATATCTTCTGTTGGATTATTGTAGCGTTCTTCAATGTCTTCAAAGATTTTTAATCCTAAATAATATGGATTGATTCCCGTCTTAGACGGCTGCACAACCCCTGCATTTAGCTTGGCGAATTCTATCGCTTCATCACTCGTTAAGTCCATTTCTCGAATAATGCGCTGATGCCAGAAAGAAGCCCAGCCTTCATTCATAATTTTTGTTTCAAGCTGCGGCCAGAAATAAAGCATTTCTTCTCGCATCATCGTTAAAATATCCCGCTGCCAATCCTCTAAATAAGGGCTGTATTCTTCGATAAATAATAAGATGTCTTTTTCAGGCTGAGGCGGAAATTTTTTAAAAGACTTTGGAGGTTTTGGTTTTTTCTTTTCTTTATAATCCAAATTCCATAAATCATCGTAAGGAGAAATGATTTCTTCTTCCGATGATTCTACATCATCTATGCTCCAAGAAAGCTTGGCACGCATAAGGGACGGATCAATATGTTCCTGAATCGATAGGACAGCATCCAAAAACTTTTCTACTTCACGCTTACCGTGCTTTACTTCGTATTCTTTAATTCGATCAGCGGTCGCTGCCATACTTTCTACCATATCCCGTTTAGTGTTGGCAAAACGGCTGTTATTTTTAAAGAAGTCACAGTGGGCTAACACGTGAGCTACAATTAATTTATTCTGAATAAGCGCATTGGAATCCAATAAAAATGCATAACAAGGATCTGAATTGATAACTAATTCATAAATTTTACTCAATCCAAGATCGTAGTGTAATTTCATTTTGTAAAATTGTTTTCCAAAGCTCCAATGTGAAAAACGAGTTGGCATCCCATATGCACCAAACGTATAAATAATATCTGCCGGGCAAATTTCATAGCGCATCGGATAAAAATCTAAGCCGAAACCGCTAGCTATTTCCGTAATTTCATCAATCGCACGGTATAATTGCTTATAATCTGCTTCTTTCACGACAGCTCCCCCTTTCACTCCTTACTTCAATCTATGTACAAACATGTCAATTCATGTGTTTTCATCAAAAAGAAGCTTTATTTTTTCAAGAAAAGGGGATTTTTATTTAGTTGTCTTAAATAATGGATGTAATATAACTGTTATACTGCATCATTCTTTGCCTTTCTTATCATTTATCCGGTGCTGTACGTTTATTCTTCTTGCATAATGACTACAACCTCTTTTAATTATGCACTGGTCTTTTGCCCAACATTTACAGCGTAAGAATTCCCGCAAATATCATACACTAATTTCAACTCCTCAAAAGGAGGAACGTTATTAATGGATGTAATTGATTATGATCGAGCTTTATATTACACACACCGTTCACAATGGGATAACTTATTAATTTTAATGGTTCGAACAGACGACGATTTTCTTTCAAAAAAGATTGAACATTTTTTGCACGCCTACAATTTTGAACGAAACTACCGCATCATTCAAGAAGAGCTTTATTCTTTACTACGCTACATTGATCATGCAACGGAATATTCGGAGCACAACCCGGAGCTTCTGGAAGAATCATTGTACTAGTATTTTTGATACACACACTTGGACAAAGAAGGGATGAATTCCCTTCTTTATTTTTTTATGTTGCACTAAAAATATGCATACTTTATTTCAAAAAACATCAAATAATATATGTAAACATATTTATTTTTATCGTTGACATAAAAGTGAATTCGACGTACAATCTTCAGTACATACGCTAAGATATTTCAGTACATACTGGGAGGAACATATATGAGTACTAATAAAAGGTTTCGCACATTAGATTTAACGCTAGCCGGTATGTTTGCGGCTCTTATGGCTATTGGTGCAAACATTACTTCTTGGGCACCTTTTTTACAAGTAGGCGGCGTGCCTCTTTCACTTCAGCCTTTTTTTGTTATATTAGCAGGACTTTTACTTGGGAGCNGAATGGGTTCTATTTCGATGATTGTATACGTATTAATTGGCATTGCCGGCGCCCCGGTATTTGCTCAATTTAAAGCAGGAATTGGTATTTTATTTGGAAGCACCGGCGGCTTTTTGCTTTCTTATATCATAGCAGCATTTATCACAGGAAAAATTATGGAGATGCGCGGCAAGCCAACTTTTTCTATCTTTTTAATTTCATCACTAGTTGGTATTGCCGTTATTTATTTAATAGGTACTACGTATATGTATGTAGCGGTTAATTACTGGCTTGAAGCTCCTGCAATGACATATGCAGCCGCTTGGAAGATTATGTCGTGGTTTGCGGTAAAGGATCTTATTTTTACTGTTCTTGGGGCTATGCTTGCTCCGAGAATTTATAAAGCCCTACGATCTTCTTCGTATTTGTCAAATACGCAATCAAATAAAGTATCATAAAAGAAGCCTGCTCAAGTTTGAGCAGGCTTTACTTTTATACCGTTTTCACTTTATCTAATACACGTTCTACTTCACCCATTACAGCTGTTTGTACAGCTTCTAAATGAGCAATGCTTGTTGCTTCATCTTCTGACACGACGCCAAAATAGAACTTCACCTTTGGCTCTGTACCAGACGGACGAAGGCAGAACCAAGAACCGTCTTCTAAGATATATTTTAATACATTTGATTTTGGTAATGTAATTTCTTCTACTTTTCCTGCTTTAATATGCTGACGCTCACTTAATGTATAATCCTCTACAACCGAAACATTTAATCCTGCAATGTCAGTAGGAGGTTCATTTCTAAATGTAGCCAAAATATGCTGAATTTGCTCAGATCCTTCTTTTCCTTTAAGCGTTAAAGATTTCAGGCCTTCACGATAGAAACCATATTTAGTAAACACTTGCTGAAGCGCTTCATATAGCGTCATGCCCTGCTTTTTATAATAAGCACAAGCTTCTACTGCTAGAATGGCTGCTTGTACAGCGTCTTTGTCACGAGCAAAGTCACCAATTAAATAGCCGTAGCTTTCTTCATAACCGAATTGGAATGTATACTCGCCCGTTTGCTCATATTGCTTAATTTTTTCACCGATAAATTTAAAACCTGTTAGAGTGTCAACAACTTGCAGTCCAAATGAACGAGCAATTTGTGCGCCGATTTCTGACGTTACAATCGTTTTTAACACAACGCCATTAGCAGGCAGCACGCCTTTTTCTTTCTTTTGAGAAAGCAAATAGTGAAGCAATAAAGCACCCGTTTGGTTTCCTGTTAATAACGCATATTCGCCGCTTGGATCTTTTACAGCAATTCCTAAACGGTCTGCATCTGGATCCGTTGCGATTAAGATATCTGCATCAATTTCTTTTCCTTTACGAACAGCATATTCAAATGCAGCCGGTTCTTCAGGATTCGGAGATTTAACCGTCGAGAAATTTGGATCAGGAAGTTCTTGTTCTTCAATAACCGTGACATTTTCGTAACCGATGGATTGAAGCGCGTTGCGAACTGGCTTATTAGCTGTACCATGTAGAGGTGTAAAAACCACTTTTAAATCTTTACCTGTTTCAGAAGCTAGCTCTGGATTAATTAAAATCGTTTTTAGTTTCTCATTGTATGCTTCGTCAATCGCTGAACCAATCATTTCAATAAGACCTTTTTCTTTTAGCTCCGCTTCAGATTGAACAGCTAATGTAAGTTCATTTTCCACAGCATTTACAAAGCCAACTAGTTCATCAGCTTCTTTTGGCGGCAGCTGACCACCGTCTGGACCATATACTTTGTATCCATTATATTCAGGAGGATTGTGGCTCGCTGTAATAACAATACCTCCGAATGCGTTTAACTCACGCACTGCAAATGAAAGTTCAGGTGTTGGTCTTAGCTCTTCAAATACATACGTTTTAATTCCGTGACTTGCTAATGTTTTTGCTGCTTCCATTGCAAATTCAGGGGATTTGTGGCGAGAATCATACGCAATGACTACTCCTTGGTTAATAGCTTCTTCGCCAGCTTGTTTAATGTACTCAGCAAAGCCTTCGGAAGCTTTTCGGATTGTATACGTATTCATACGGTTTGTACCCGCTCCAATTTCCCCACGCATTCCGCCTGTTCCAAATTCCAATGTTTTGTAAAAACTATCTTCTAATTGTTTTTCATCACCTTTGATTGCGTCTAAATTTTGACGTAATTCAGGATCTAAATTTGGATGATTAATCCAAGATGTATACGTTTCTTTCCAACTCATAAAAAAAAGCCCCCTTATATAGATGTAAATATGTATGAAAAGAGAAAAACGAGTAATCGTCTTTCTCTTTTTTTAACAGTCATATTATATTTCTTCGTCAAAATTTGACTTCCTGCTATTATCTTATGGCTGTATTGACAAATTTTGAGGTACTTTTTTATTTTATCATGAAATACCTGTCATACGGTTAACTTTTTCATCTACTGGTACAACTGCGTCATGAAGGTGCTGTTCTAATTCATCCGTATAAGCTTTTGTTTGCTCAGGCGTCCATTTTAACTCTTCGGCCATATGAGCAATCACTTGTTTTTTCCAGCTTCTTACCCAGTTGATATCAAAGAATAAAGCGCCCGTACGTCGAATGAAGAAGTCCACTGGTTTTGAAACCATTTCTTCTTCTATGCCATATTGAATTTGCAAAAATACACTAGCTGGAAGGTCGCTGTTTTTTAGCTGATCCGGACGTTCAATCATGTAGCGGTATACTTTATCTACGTTTGAGCCGTAGCGTTTCACAAGCTTTTCAGCAGCGTCACGTGATAACCCTAGTTTGATGCCTTCTTTGACTTTTTGCTCTACAAACGTTGGGAACCCACCTGAACCGCCTACATTACCTCCAGAAATCGGTAAATGTTTAGTTTGACAGCTTTCAAATTCGCGTCCTTCTGCTTTAAAATCTTCAGCTACACGATTTACGACAATTTCAGCCATTTTACGATACCCAGTTAATTTCCCTCCAGCGATTGTAATTAAACCTGATTCTGATGTCCAGATTTCATCTTTACGCGAGATTTCAGAAGGATCTTTTCCTTGTTCGTGAATAAGTGGACGAACCCCCGCCCAGCTTGATTCTACGTCGTCTACTGTAATATCAACCGTTGGGAACATATAGTTAATCGCATCAATAACATATTGACGGTCTTTTACAGTCATACGCGGATGTCTAGCGTCCTCTTTATAGACCGTGTCCGTTGTGCCTACGTATGTTTTTCCATCACGCGGAATCGCAAATACCATACGTCCATCAGGTGTATCAAAATAAATGGCTTGTTTTAACGGAAAGCGCTCTTGATCAATAACTAAGTGAATTCCTTTTGTTAATTGAAGCTGCTTGCCTTTTTTTGAATTATCTTTTTCACGCAGCGTGTCCACCCATGGACCTGCAGCGTTAACGATTTTTTTCGCATAGATATTATATTCTTTATTCGTAAGCTGATCGCGAACAACAGCCCCTACTACTTTTCCTTTATCGTAGATGAAGTTTTCCACTTTTGTGTAATTGACTAAGTCTGCTCCTCTTGCGGCAGCTTCCTTAGCTACTTCAATCGTTAAACGTGCATCATCTGTTTTATATTCAACGTAGTAACCGCCGCCTTTTAAATCTTTAGATTTCACCAATGGCTCGCGGCTAAGCGTTTCTTCTGCGCTAAACATTTTGCGGCGCTCTGAGCGTTTTACACCAGCTAAAAAATCATATACGCGCAGTCCAATTGAAGTTGAGAATTTACCGAATGTTCCACCCGTATGGAAAGGTAACAGCATCCACTCCGGAGTCGTTACATGAGGGCCATTTTCATATACGATGGCACGTTCTTTACCAACTTCGGCTACCATTTTAACTTCAAACTGTTTTAAATAGCGTAGACCGCCGTGAACAAGCTTCGTTGAACGACTAGATGTTCCTGCTGCGAAATCCTGCATTTCAACTAATGCCGTTTTCATGCCTCGATGAGTCGCATCAAGCGCAATACCTGACCCAGTAATTCCCCCCACCAATTACTAGTAAATCATATTGATTTTGTGTCATGTCTACCAATTTATTCGAACGTGTTTGACTTGAAAACATACGTCATTCCCCTTTCAATTTTTAAAGATATCAAAATTTTCCAATATACAAAAAAGAGAGACCACAAATCACATATATAGTATGTCTACATATGGATCTGTGGTCTCTCCGATTCTCCAACCAATTTATTAACTTGATTAAATTATATCATACATGCGCTTTTAATTAAAGTGTTTTCATCAAATAATTACTTAAAAGCCATTGTTGCATGTACGGCTTTTTTCCAGCCGCTATATAATTCTTCACGCTTTTCTTCTTCCATATTTGGTTCGAAAGATTTTTCCATATTCCACTGCTGCGCAATTTCATCGCAATCTTTCCAGTAGCCGACCGCAAGACCCGCTAAATATGCTGCCCCAAGAGCCGTTGTTTCATTCACTTGAGGACGTTCAACCGGAACGTCTAACACATCACTTTGGAACTGCATTAAGAAATTATTCTTAACTGCTCCTCCGTCTACACGCAATGTTTTTAATGTAATTCCAGAATCTGCTTCCATCGCGCTTAATACATCTCTTGTTTGATAAGCTAGTGATTCAAGCGTTGCACGGATAAAGTGTTCTTTTTTTGTACCGCGAGTCAATCCAAACATCGCTCCCCGTACATCGCTATCCCAATAAGGTGTTCCAAGTCCTACGAAAGCTGGCACAATATATACGCCGTCTGTAGACTCTACTCGCGTTGCATAGTTTTCAGTTTCAGCCGCATTTTTAAACATTCTTAAACCGTCGCGAAGCCACTGAATAGCAGATCCTGCTACAAAAATACTCCCTTCAAGCGCATATTCTACTTTGCCGTTAATCCCCCATGCTAATGTAGTTAACAAGCCGTGATCGGACTTAACTGCTTTTTCACCCGTATTCATGAGCATAAAGCAGCCTGTTCCATAGGTGTTTTTCGCCATTCCTTTTTCATAGCAAGCTTGTCCAAATAAAGCGGCTTGCTGATCCCCTGCTGCTCCAGCAATTGGAATGTTTTTACCAAAAAAATGATAGTCTACTGTATGAGCGTATACTTCAGAAGAAGGCTTCACTTCTGGAAGCATTGATTTCGGTACCTAAGATATCTAGCAGTTCATCATCCCATTTTAAATCGTAGATATTGAACATAAGCGTGCGGGATGCGTTTGAGTAATCCGTTACATGCGCCTTTCCGCCTGATAGCTTCCAAATTAACCATGTATCAATTGTTCCGAATAACAATTCACCGTTTTCTGCTTTTTCACGTGCACCTTCTACGTTATCTAAAATCCACTTCACTTTTGTTCCAGAGAAGTATGCATCAATTAATAATCCCGTTTTGTCGCGGAACGTATCGTTTAATCCTTTTGCTTTTAATTCTTCACAAATACCAGACGTTTGTCGAGACTGCCATACAATTGCATTGTACACCGGCTTCCCTGTTGCTTTTTCCCATACTACTGCTGTTTCACGCTGATTGGTAATCCCAATTCCTTCGATTTGATCCGCATGAACACCTGACTCAGATAAACAAGATGCGATAACTGCTAAGATAGAACCCCAAATTTCACTGGCATTATGCTCTACCCAGCCTGGTTTTGGAAAGTACTGTGTAAACTCTTTTTGAGCTACATGTACAACTTCACCTTTTTTATTAAATAACATTGCTCGTGAGCTTGTTGTTCCTTGGTCTAAAGATAAAATAAATTTTTCCATATCAATATCCCCTATTCTCTGTATAGTGTCGTTTCTTTATTGTACATAGTTAGATGGTAAAGGGCATTCATTTTTTCGGTACTACTGCTGATTGAATCTGTGCTGCCTTTTGTTTAGAAACAGCGTAGATAACTGCTAAAACAATCAGCGCTAGACTTAAAACAACCCATAAGCTGCTTGACATTTTATTTAAAAATGCCGCTTGGTAAAATACTGCCCCGATTGACCCGCCTACTAAAGGACCCACTACTGGCACCCAAGCATATTTCCAGTTCGAGCTGCCTTTGCCAGGTATCGGCAAGATAGCGTGAGCAATACGAGGTCCTAAATCACGAGCAGGGTTGATGGCATAGCCTGTTGTTCCTCCTAATGATAAACCAATACTTACGATTAAAAATCCTACTACTAAAGGATTTAATCCATCTGTAAATTTATTTGCTCCAATTGCTAAGATTCCTACTACTAATACAAACGTTCCAATTGCCTCACTTAAAACGTTTGCAAATGGGTTAGCAATTGCTGGCCCGTTGCGAATACGCCTAATTTTGTACCAGCATCTTTTGTTTCTTTCCAGTGTGGAAGATAGTGTAAATAAACAACTGTTGCGCCAAGAATGGCTCCAATAAACTGAGCTAAGATGTACATCGGTACTTGTGGCCACGGAAAATCACCTGTAATAGCAAGCGCTACAGTTAACGCTGGGTTTAAGTGTGCCCCACTCATATTACCAACCGCATATGCTGCCATCGCTACTGCCATTCCCCATCCCATTGTGATAACGATCCATCCTGAATTAGCAGCA
>Ga0058695_1000055_pt1 | contig 17427 bp, 10 predicted proteins | sample AgamicMgMarz_FD_55042 | JGI IMG/M metagenome (GOLD analysis project Ga0058695, IMG submission 55042) | Agave microbial communities from Guanajuato, Mexico - Mg.Ma.rz | ecosystem: Host-associated > Plants > Phyllosphere > Phylloplane/Leaf | place: Guanajuato, Mexico | collected 2012-06-04 | reverse complement strand
CATAAATAACAAAAAAACCTATGAGTGGAATGGTCGGTTACGTCCACTCATAGGAAAGATTCTACTAAAAAAGATTCTTACAGGTGTAAGAATCTTTTTTTATGTAGTAAACACGATTTAACAGACAGCTGTTCTTCCTGAGAAGAAAGGATCTGCCTGTTAAACGTACATATAAATCGTTAATATGAATTAAACTCCTGAAATATTAAGTAGATGTTTGAAGCAGGGATTGGTACTGTGCTGATAGCTCATAAAAAGCAGTTTCATCACGTTGATCTAATGCCGTGTTAATGTTTGTTTCTAACAGTTCTTTTTGACGCTTAAAAAGCGATTCATCAATTACCATTTCGATATAAACATCCAACATACTCACAGTATCAATTACTTTTTTCTTGCGAGCGAGGGACTTCATCATTTCCGTGTACGATTTTTCATTGTTCATACCTCATCACCTCTGCACCCTTTTTATTATTATATAGATTAAAAGAAGAAAAAACAACTAATTTTCTAAATTTTTAGATTTTTATTTTTAGAAATGATAAAGTAAGAGGGAAACGCTACTTTCGTTTTTATCGATTGACTATTTGATTTAAAAATGAATGCTTGGGGGCGAAGAAATTGAATCATTTAAAAAAGCGTACGGTAACGATAGAGGATTTGTATGAATTGAAGTCTGTTTATAATCCTCAGATTTCTCCAGATGGAAAAAGTGTAGTTTATACGGTTCGAGAAACGAAGAAAATAGAGAACGCGTATGAAACGCAGCTGTTTATGCTAGATATTGAAAAGAAAGAAACTAAGCAATTAACGTACTACAAAGGAAATAATCATTCTCCCGCCTGGTCCCCGGACGGCAAGTGGATTGCTTTTTTATCCGATCGCAGTCAAGCTGTTCAGCTCTACCTATTAGCAGTGGCAGGAGGAGAAGCAGAAGCACTCACAGATCTTGAAAAAGGCGTTAGTAATCCGGTGTGGTCTCCTTATAGTGACGAAATTATGTTTTCTACAAAAGTAGGAGAAAAAGCTGTAAGAGTTGAACAAAATCATGAATATCCTCAGCCTTACGAAGTGGAGCGTCTATTGTACAAATCCGATGCCAGCGGTTATTTAAAAGGTGAATATGCTCAAGTTGCCGTCGTTAAACTTAAAAACAAAGAAGTGACGTTTTTAACGGATGGACCTTATCATCACTCTGTTGGGTGCTGGTCCCCTGATACAAACTCAATTGTATTTTGCAGCAGCCGAGGAGAGAATCCGGATTTATCATTAACTATGGACGTGTTTATTTTGCATCGCGATACTAAAAAAGTAACATCTATTACAGNAGAAACAGGATATTTTCATCAAGTTTCGTGNTCACCGGATGGNTCATACATAGCATACATTGGAAATGAACGTACATATGGATCAGCTTCAATGAATGACATATACATTTATCAGNTCTCTAACCAAAAAACAGCTTGTATCACTGCTGGCATAGACTTAGAAGTAGGAGATATGGTAGCAGGAGATTTTCACTTTGGCAGAACCGCAGCGGGAATTATGTGGGGCAGTAATGAAGAATTTTATTTTGTCGTAAGTGAAAAGGGGTCTGTAGGCATATATAAAGGAAATGTGAATGGNAAGTTAGACCCTGTATTTATGGATAATGCTCACGTATATGGGATATCTGTTCTTCCAAATTGTGAGGAAGCTATCGTGGCAATCAGTACATTTACACATCCCGGAGATCTTTATTCTCTAAATTTAAAAACAGAGGAATTAGTGAAGCTGACAAACGTTAATGACTCATTTTTAAAGCATGTGCAGCTCACAGAAGCAGAATCTTTTTACGCCACTTCTACGGACGGTATACATATCCACAGTTGGGTAGTAAAAGCTGCTGCTACCAATGATGTATCTCCAACCATTTTAGAAATCCATGGAGGTCCGCATCTTATGTATGGTCATACATTTATGCTTGAATTCCAAGTACTTGCATCAAAAGGGTTCAATATCCTCTTTTCTAATCCAAGAGGCGGCAGAGGATATGGTCAAGCATTTACAGATGCGGTTCGAGGGGATTACGGAGGCATGGATTATACGGATTTGATGGCAGTGACCGACGAAGCAGTTAAGCGCTACTCTTATATTAATGAAGATAAGCTTGGCGTAACAGGAGGAAGCTACGGAGGGTTTATGACAAACTGGATTGTAGGAAGTACAAATCGATTTAAAGCAGCGGTAACGCAACGGTCTATTTCAAATTGGACAAGTTTTTACGGCGTTAGTGATATTGGCTATTATTTTACCGAATGGGAATTAAAAGCTGATATTTATGAAAATCCGGAAAAACTTTGGAACCACTCGCCGCTTCGTTTAGCGGAGAACGTTAAAACACCGCTGTTAATCTTGCATAGCGAACAGGATTATAGATGTCCAATTGAACAAGCTGAACAGCTTTATGTAGCACTGAAAAGAAAAGATAAAGAAGTAGAATTTATTCGTTTTCCCCAGTCTAATCATGAACTTTCTAGAAGCGGTAAGCCTAATTTACGAACGGCAAGACTAAAATATTTAACAAGCTGGTTTAAACGTTATTTAAAACAGTCTCAGTAAAAAGTGCATGGCTGTTCAACCAAATATGTGTGTGTAAATAAAGGCTGTATGGCAAACGTAAAAGGACAGGAAAGGTAAAACGCTGTAAAACTTTTGTTTGGTAAAGGAAAGTAGTACAATAAGTGAAAAGTAGCACAGTTGTTTAAATAAGGAGAACATTCGATGGATTTTGAAACATTAAAGCATTATTTGACATTAGACGGCGTCCTCGAGTTATTAAAACAATATCAATCATTTGGAATCATTCCAGGGCTGCTGTTGCCTATTTTAGAAGCGTTCATCCCCATCTTGCCGCTTTTTGCGTTTGTAATGGCCAATGCTGCTGCTTTTGGCTTATGGTTAGGTTTTTTAATTTCATGGGTTGGCAGCTGCGTTGGATCACTGCTTGTCTTTTTGATTTTTAGAAAATATGGACAGGCGAGGTTTTTACATTTCATCAGCCGGCATGCGCAAATTCGAAAGATTATGATTTGGGTAGAAAGACACGGGTTCGGACCGCTGTTTATTATGCTTTGTTTCCCTTTTACCCCGTCTTCGGCAATTAATGTAGTAGCAGGACTATCACGTGTTAGTATGGCTCAGTTTATGCTTGCTGTATTAGCCGGTAAAATGGTGATGATATTTATGATGAGCTTTATTGGGGCCGATTTTGTTTCATTTGTGAAACAGCCTCTAAAAGCAGTACTTGTTTTAGTCATCATTTTTGTTCTATGGCTTGTCGGAAAACAAATTGAACGAAGATTAAATGAAAAATCTAAAGTGAAACAGTATGACAAATAGTTTGTTTATATATAACAAATAGTGATGAAAGACTGCTTTTTAATAGGCAGTCTTTTGTTATACATACAGCCAAAAGGGGTACTGTAAACTATAGAAAAGCCTTTTCTTATAGGGATACAACAGCATTTTTGAAAGGATCTTAAAATTTTTCTTAAAGAAGTTATTTGTCTGTTTATTCGGTTGGTAGAACAATGCACATACAAAGTATCTGTCCAGCAATGAACAAGTTTTTTGTTTATCAATTATGAAAAATATGCTAAAATAAAAGAAAAAACTGGGAATAACTTAGACGTCTATTCCTAGTTGCACCTAAGTAATGAACCCTTTGTTTTCTAGAGATATACATGTTTTTTCTCAACATGTATTATCACCTCATGTATTTCAAAACGTTTTCTTAAAAATTATATGAATGATTTTTGAGCTTGACTACTAAGATGTAAGTAGAGGGATCATTACTAGAAAAGCACCGAATGATCATTAAGACGTGCTTGGCGTCGTTTTGAGGAGGGGAATGCGCTACTAAGATTCAAGCGACTTGCTGATTAATCGTTGTTAGTAAGCGTCTTATAGCGCGGGTGACATGAGATTAAAAGATAAAGTGGCAATTATTACGGGTGCAGCAAATGGATTAGGGTTCGAAGCTTCTCGAATATTCGCACAAGAGGGTGCAAAGGTCGCTATGGTTGACTACGATGCAAAAACTGGAGAAGAACGAGCAGCTCAGCTAAAAGAAGAAGGCGGAGATGTAGCATTTTTTCAAGTGAACGTAGCGGATCGAGACAGTGTAGATGCAATGGTAGAAGAAGTAGTGAAACNCTACTCTAAAATAGATATTTTAATTAACAATGCAGGTATCACNAGAGATGGAATGCTAACCAAATTATCAGTTGAAAATTTTCAAGCAGTAATCAACGTAAACCTTACAGGCGTTTTTCACTGTACACAAGCAGTGGTACCGCATATGATTGCTCAAGGTAAAGGGAAAATTATTAGCACATCTTCGGTATCTGGCGTATATGGAAATGTTGGTCAAACAAACTATGCGGCGACAAAGGCAGGCGTAGTAGGAATGACAAAAACATGGGCTAAAGAGCTGGGACGAAAAGGAATTAATGTAAACGCTGTAGCTCCCGGGTTTATTGAGACGGATATGGTGAAGGCGATGCCAGACAAAATCATTGATCAAATGAAATCCACTATTCCTTTACAAAGATTAGGTCAGCCTTCTGACATTGGTTATGCTTATCTGTATTTNGCATCTGATGAGTCCAACTATATTAACGGTACAACACTTCATGTAGATGGTGGAATCATGATGTAAAAGTAGAAAATAATTCGCTTTTCTAAAACTTTTCAGTGGTCTTTTGAACTACTGAAAAGTTTTTTTGTTGCATCCAGCATTTCACATATCGGCAAAGTGGAATTTTGTCTGCAAGTTCAGTAAAATAATAAGGAGAGAGATAGAGAGATTTAGATGATTATCACTATAAAATTTTGACGACTGCGTCACGTGTTTACGTGGCGTTTATCCATTTTGTACTTAAACAAATGAAAACATAGAGAAAAAAATGAAGGGGTGAAAACGTGGGGCTACAGTTTTTATTAGGACGTTCAGGAAGCGGGAAAACGGAATATCTTTTAAATAGCATGCGCCAAGAGCTGTTAAATGCTCCGCTTGGGCATCCACTTATTTATATTGTACCTGAACAAATGACATTTCAGTCGGAGTATGCGCTTGTTCAAACACCTGGGTTAGAAGGCATGATGCGTGCTCAAGTTTATAGTTTTACACGTCTTGCATGGCGTATCCTGCAAGAAGTGGGAGGTATTAGCCGCTATCATGTGGATCAAACAGGTATTCATATGATGCTTAAAAAAATTATCGAACATCAAAAAGAAGAGCTTCGACTGTTTGCAAATTCTTCAGAACAAGCAGGGTTTATTGAAGAACTAGAAAAAATGGTTAAAGAATTTAAACAGTACACAGTAGATGCCCCGTCTCTCGAAGAGATGAAGAAAAAGCTTCAAGCAGAAGATGAGAAAGTCCTTGCTGATAAATTACATGATTTACATCTCATTTACGGAGAATTAGAAAAACAGCTGATGACGAAATATGTAGATGGGGAAGATTATTTGAAGCTGCTGAGTGAAAAAGTAGCGTCTTCTGCCTACCTTGCTCAAGCAACGATTTATGTGGATGGATTTCATCACTATACTCCTCAAGAATTAACCGTATTAGTAGAGCTGATGAAAGTTTGTAGAGAAGTAAAAATAGCGGTGACTTCTGATTATTCATATCAAGATTTTATTCCAAATGACTTGCACTTGTTTCGATTAACGAGCGAAACGTACCAAGAACTAATGGGCCTTGCGGCTGAAAACGGGATAGAGATTCAAGAGCCAATCGTATTTAACGAACAAAAAAGGCATCAAAACAGTCCAGAGCTTGCCTATTTAGAACGATATTATGATGAACGGCCAACGCCGGAATTTCAGTCAGAGCCCGAGCACATTCAGCTGCTGCCGGCTGTTAGCCGAAGAGCAGAAGTTGAAGGGATTGCAAGAGAAGTGCTGTCACTTGTGCGCGATCACGGCTATCGCTATCGTGATATTGCCTTGATTGTTAGAAATGCAGAGGATTATCATGACTTGCTTCAAACCATTTTTCGAGATTATGAAATTCCGTACTTTATTGACCAAAAGCGAGCGATGTTTCACCATCCACTCGTTGAATTTGTTCGCTCAGTCTTAGAAGTAGTAAGCGGGTCATGGCGATATGAAACCATCTTTCGAGCAGTGAAAACAGATCTTTTATTTCCTTTGTCATCTGATGTGCACCAGCTTCGCGAAGAGATGGATGAATTAGAAAACTATGTACTTGCTTACGGTATTCAAGGATCTAAGTGGACGAGCAAGGAACCATTTACCTACAGAAAATATCGTTCGCTTGAAGACATGAATCTTGGAAAAACAGACGAAGAGCTTGCTTTTGAGCAAAAAATAAATGAATTAAAAAATATGATTGTTCCTCCTATTTATTCGCTTCAGCAAAAATTAAAACAAGGGAAAATAGGAAAAGAAAAAGCAGAAGCGCTCTATCGTTTTTTAACGAATTTAGATATTCCACAAAAGATAGAAGCGCTGCGCAATCGATGTGAAGAAGAAGGAAAGCTTCAAGAAGCAAGAGAGCACGAGCAGGTATGGAAAGCAATTCTTCACTTATTTGATCAGTTTGTTGAAATGATGGGAGAAGAGAAAGTATCGATTTCTTTGTTCGCAGATCTATTTGAGACAGGGCTTGACAGCATGCAGTTTGCACTTGTTCCGCCTGCACTGGATCAAGTGGTTGTGGCAAGTTTTGAGCGTTCGCGTTTATCCGATATCAAAGCAAGCTTTGTATTAGGTGTAAATGACGGTGTGATTCCAGCTAAACCAAAAAGCGATGGCCTGTTATCTGAGAAGGAGAGAGAGCAGCTGCTTGAATCAGGTTTATTACTTGCGCCAACCGGAAGACAAAAGCTGTTTGACGAACAATTTCTCATTTATTTAGCACTTTCCAGCTCTTCGGAAAAACTTTATGTTTCGTATCCTCTTGCCAATGAGGAAGGGAAGACCCTGCTGCCTTCACTCGTTATTAATCGAGTAAAAGAGCTATTTCCGCTCCTGCAGGAAAAGCTGTTAATGACGGAACCTACAGATTTAGAAGAAGAAAAGCAAGTTGATTATATAACAAATCCTTTAACGAGCATCGCGCATTTAGCCAGCCAGCTGCAAGGATGGAAACGCCATTATCCGATGAGTTCCGCTTGGTGGGATGTGTATAATTTTTATGTGGAAAATCCAGATTGGAACTCATACAGTGGAAAGTACTAAGCAGCTTATTTTATCAAAATGAAGCAAAACGGTTAACAAAGAAAACGAGTCAGCGTCTGTATGGAAAGCATATTCAAGCAAGCGTATCGAGAATGGAAAAATTTGAAGCCTGTCCATATGCGCATTTTGCTTCTCACGGGCTCAAGCTTAAAGAACGAAAAGTTTTCAAATTAGCAGCTCCTGACATAGGCGAGTTATTTCACGCGGCGTTGAAAATGATTTCAGACGAACTTCGCGGCGGTCAAAAAGAATGGAAGAACTTAACGAGAAAAGACTGTCAGCAGCTTTCTACGGCTGCAGTGCATGAACTTGCTCCGCGCTTGCAAAATGAGATTTTATTGAGCTCGAATCGCCACCACTATTTAACACATAAGCTGCAGCAAATTATTGAACGTGCGTCGCTTGTGTTAAGTGAGCACGCTAAGATGAGCGGCTTTGTTCCTGTTGGATTGGAGCTTGGATTTGGACCTAGTGCAGAGCTGCCTTCTATGCAGTTCACACTGCCGAATGGCCATACGATGGAACTCGTTGGCCGAATTGACAGGGTAGATAAAGCGGAAAGCTCAAAAGGACTTTTACTGCGTATTGTCGACTATAAATCAAGCGATAAAGCATTAAACTTAGTGGAAGTGTACTACGGTTTATCTCTTCAAATTTTAGCTTATTTAGACATAGTCGTGACGTATGCTGAACAGCTTCTTCATGATAATAGAGGAGCATTGCCTGCTGGCGTTCTTTATTTCCACGTTCATAATCCAATGATCAACAGTACTAAAGCATTACAGCCTGATCAAATTGAAGCTGAAATCTTCAAGAAGTTTAAAATGAAAGGACTGCTTTAGGAGACGAGGAAGCAGTAAGGTTAATGGACGAAACGTTAGAATCAGGGCACTCACAGGTTATATCAGCTGGCATTAAAAAGACAGGGGGCTTTTATTCCAATTCTTCGGTTGCGAGCGAAGAAGATTTTACACATCTCCGTCAGTATGTGCGAGGTAAATTCGTGGAGGCAGGTACAGAGATTACAAATGGGAAAATTGATATTTCGCCTTATAAACTAAAAGATAAAACACCATGTGCATTTTGTGAATACCGCTCAATTTGTCAGTTCGATGAATCAATGGAAAACAACGAATATCGTCAGCTTAGTACAGAGAGTCAAAGTGTTATTTTAGATAAAATTCGAGAGGAGGCCAAACGAGATGAGTGAAGATATACACGTAAAACCGGCCGACTCCCAGTGGACGGATGATCAGTGGAACGCCATTGTTTCATCCGGTCAAGATATATTAGTAGCCGCGGCGGCTGGCTCAGGAAAAACAGCGGTTTTAGTTGAACGTATTATTAAAAAGATTACGATGGGTGATGAGCCAATCGATGTTGATAGATTACTCGTTGCTACGTTCACAAATGCTTCTGCAGCCGAAATGAGAAATCGAATTGGAGAAGCATTGGAAAAAGAGTTAAAAAAGAATCCATCTTCTTTGCACCTGCGCAGACAGCTTAATTTATTAAACCGTGCGTCGATTTCTACGCTCCATTCTTTTTGTTTAGAAGTCATTCGAACGTATTATTATTTGATCGATGTAGACCCTGGTTTTCGGATTGCAGATGATACGGAAGCGGATCTTCTGCGTGAAGAAGTATTAGAAGAATTGTTTGAAGAACAGTACAGTATTGAACAGAACGAGCGATTCTTTGATTTAATTGATCGTTATACAAGTGACAGAAATGACTTAGATATTCAGCTTATGGTAAGAAAGCTGTATGACTTTGCAAGATCTAACCCTGACCCAAACGGCTGGCTTGAAATGATCGTGAGTCAATATGATGTGATAGAAGACTCTTCTATTGATTCACTTCCGTTTCTATCTTTTCTTTTACAAGAAGTAACAACGCAGCTGATGGGCATTGAGTCGATTTTAAAACAGGGCTTAGAGTTAACAAAGCTGCCAGGAGGGCCTGCTCCTCGCGCCGTTAATGCAGAGGAAGACCTGGCTCAAATTCATCGGCTGCTCAGCGCTTCTAAGCATTCTTTTGCTGATTTGCATGAGGAAATGCAGAATTTGAATTTTACTCGTTTAAAGCCATGTAAAGGAGAAGCATACGACCCGCAGCTTTTAGAGGATTTCGGAGAGCTTCGCAAAAAAGCTAAAACAAGTCTTGAAAAACTTCATGCTGATTTGTTTTCTAGGCCTTTGCACGGCTACATGGCTGATTTTGAGAAAATGAAGCCCGTTATTGAAACGCTAATCTTTTTAGTTCAGCGCTTCGGTGAACGATATGAACATATGAAAAAAGAGAAAGGGTTAGTGGACTTTTCTGATTTAGAACATTATTGCCTGCAAATCTTGAGTGTAAAAGAAGATGGAGTGCTTAAGCCTTCGTCCATTGCCCAAAAATATCGCACTCAGTTTGAAGAGGTGCTTGTTGACGAATATCAAGATACAAATATGGTTCAAGAAACACTGATTAAATTAGTGACGAGAGATAGTGAAGAACAAGGGAATTTATTTATGGTTGGAGATGTAAAACAATCCATTTACCGCTTTCGTTTAGCGGAGCCATTTTTGTTTTTAACAAAGTACAAGCGCTTTACACAAGATGGTCGCCAGTTCGGAAAACGTATCGATTTGAATAAAAACTTCCGCAGTCGTTCTCAAGTGCTTGATGCTACAAACTTTATTTTTAACCAGCTGATGGATGAAGAAGTAGGAGAAATTGCATATGACGATGATGCTTCTTTAAAATTAGGAGCATCGTATCCAAAAGTGGAAGGAATGGAAACGGAGCTTCTGCTAATTGCAAAAGAAAATGCAGAAGAAGGAGCGGAAGAAGAATCGGATTCTTCTCTCGTCGCTTTTTCAGAAGCAGAGCTTGAAACGGCTCAGTTAGAGGCAAGAGCAATGGCGCGCAAAATCAAAGACCTCGTTCAAAACCGTTTTCAAATATATGATCGCAAGCTCGATATCATGAGAAACGTGACGTATCGTGACTTTGTTATTTTGCTTCGTTCCATGCCTTGGGCTGCGCAGATTATGGATGAATTTAAGCAAGAAGGCGTGCCGATTTATGCCGATTTATCAACAGGCTATTTTGATGCTACTGAAGTGATGATTATGATGTCTTTATTAAAAGTAGTAGATAACCCGCATCAAGACATTCCGTTAGCTTCTGTTCTTCGCTCGCCGGTAGTAGGGCTTTCAGATGAAGAGTTAGCTACACTGAGAGCAGAGCAAAAGAAAGGAACGTATTACGATGCGTTAAAAACGTACTTAGCGGTTTCAGATGATGAAGAACTTCGCGATAAAGTAAAGTATTTCTATGAGCAGTTAAAAGCATGGAGAACACAAGCTAGACAAAGCTCTTTGTCAGAACTAGTATGGCAAATTTACCGCGATACGGGTTTCTTTGAATTTGTTGGCGGACTTCCTGGCGGGAAACAGCGTCAAGCCAATTTACGTGCTCTTTACGATCGCGCTCGCCAGTACGAGGCAACTTCATTTAGAGGTCTATTTCGATTTTTACGCTTTATTGAACGCATGCAGGACCGAGGGAACGATTTAGGAGCTGCTCGAGCACTGGGAGAACAAGAAGATGTGGTGCGTTTGATGACGATCCACAGCAGTAAAGGTCTTGAGTTTCCTGTTGTTTTTGTAGCTGGTCTTGCTCGTCAGTTTAACTTAATGGACTTGAATAAAGCATATTTACTCGATAAAGAACTAGGTTTTGGATCTAAATATATTGATCCAAAACTCCGTATTACGTACCCTACTCTTCTTCAGCAGACCATGAAGAAAAAAATGAAAAAAGAAAGCATGGCAGAGGAAATGCGGGTATTATACGTAGCTTTGACGCGTGCGAAAGAAAAACTTATTTTAGTTGGAACAGTAAAAGATGCACCAGAAAAGCTCAGACAATGGAGCTCCGTTATGGCACATGAAGATTGGACGCTTCCAGCTCACGTGAGAAGAGATGCAAAATGTTATTTAGACTGGATTGGACCTTCTTTAATTCGTCACCAAGATGTTAGTCATATGGTTGAAGGAGAGGTCCAGCCGGCTGAGATGATTCATCAGCATGCTTCAAGCTGGAAACTTTCAACGTTATTAGCAGGTGATTTAGCCGAACAGCCTCTTGAAGAGCAGCAGCATCATGAAGAGCTTTTAAACGCTCTTCAAAAGCATGAGCCAGTTTCAGAATCGAGCGATTATAAAGACGAAGTATATAGACGCTTAAATTGGTCTTATGATTATCGTGTAGCTTCCGTTCATCGTTCGAAGCAATCTGTTTCTGAACTAAAAAGGCAGCAGCAGCTGACGGATGCAGGTGGAAGCGACGATCTCGTTCGGGGATCTAAAGCACCTCTTGAAAATCGTCCTCTGTTTCTTCAAGAGAAATCTCTCACAGGAGCTGAAAGAGGAACAGCTACACATGCCGTTATGCAGCAGCTTCCATTAAATAAAGCTTATACCCTTGAAATGGTTCAAGACTTTATTCAATCAATGGTTACCAAAGAATTATTGACGCAAGAACAAGCGGATGCTGTTGATGCAAATGATGTAGCAGACTTTTTAGACAGTGACATTGCACAAGGTATTCGAACGGCTCGCACGGTTTATAGGGAGATGCCTTTTAGTTTAGGTGTCTCCGCTAAAGAAATCTATGATCATTGGGAGCAGGAAGACGAAACAATTTTAGTGCAAGGTATTATTGATTGTTTGTATGAAACGGAAGAAGGCCTCATTTTACTTGATTTTAAAACGGATAATATTTCGGATCGTTTTCAAGGAGATTTTGAACGAGCAAAACCATTTCTAATTGACAGATACCGCATTCAGTTAGAGCTTTACGCAAAGGCCATTGAGCGGATTGTAAAACAACCTGTGCAGCATCGCTATCTGTACTTTTTAGATGGTGGACATGCTGTTGAAATATAAAAAAAGAAGAAGGCGATAGTCTTCTTCTTTTTCACCAATAAGGAGAGAGTGACATGCGTTTATTACATACAGCGGATTGGCATTTGGGGCGAACGTTAGAAGGTCGAAGCCGCCTGGCTGAGCAAGCACAGTTTTTAGATGAACTGGCAGACATTGTGGAAGAAGAAAAGATAGATGCTATTCTTATGGCGGGAGATGCCTTTGATACGGTTAACCCTCCAGCAGCGGCAGAGCAGCTTTTTTACGAAAGTATGTCTAGGTTGAGCAACAATGGAAAACGACCGATTATTGTTATTGCAGGTAATCATGATAACCCAGATCGGCTGTCGGCGGCTTCTCCATTAGCTGTTTATCAAAATATTACGCTTCTTGGTTTGCCTACTACCGATGTAGAAAGCATTCACATTCCTACATCAGATGAAATGTTAAAGGTTGCGGCTCTTCCTTACCCATCTGAATCAAGGTTAAAGGAACTGTTAGCGGAAGAAAATGATGAGCTGGCTCTTCGAAACTCATATGATGCCAGAGTAAAAGGTATTTTCGATAAAATGAGTGAGCAGTTCACAACAGATACCGTTAATATTGCCATGAGTCATATTTACGTAGCAGGTGGAAGTTCAACGGACTCAGAACGTCCAATTGAAGTAGGAGGAGCTTATACGGTGGCGGCAACTAGTTTACCTGCTAATGCTCAATATGTAGCATTAGGACATTTGCATCGCCCGCAAATGATCAATCGCGCCAGCACCCTTGCAAGATATTCCGGTTCACCTCTTGCTTATAGTTTTTCAGAGTCAGGCTATGCAAAGTCCGTTACCATTTTAGATGCTAAGCCAGGAAAAGAGATTGAGATGACTGAAATTCCATTATCCAGCGGAAAGCCTTTGACACGTTGGAAAGCGAAAAACGGATTGTCAGAAGTATATACGTGGCTTGATGAGCAAAAAGATACGCAGGCATGGGTTGATTTAGAAGTTCACGTAGAAGATGCACTTTCACTAGAAGAAATCCATCGCCTTCGCAAGCTTCATCCAGGCTTTATTCATATCCGTCCGGTATTCAAAGCAGAAGAACTAGCAATTGAAACACGTTCACAGCGCGAAGTGCCGATCGAAGAACTGTTTGCAAAGTTCTACAGCAGGCAAACCGGCGGAGGGGCACCAGATACTGAATTAGTCAAACTGTTTTTAACCTTGATTAACGATGAAGAAGTATCGGGAAAGGAGGATGAAAAATGAAACCTATTAACTTGACCGTTTCGGGGCTTCACAGTTTTAGAGAAAAACAAACTGTCGATTTTGAAGCGCTGTGTTCAGGCGGTGTGTTTGGAATATTTGGTCCTACAGGAAGCGGGAAATCCTCCATTTTGGATGCCATTACACTAGCTTTATACGGAAAAGTAGAGCGTGCAGCCAATAATACACAAGGAATTTTAAATCACGGGGAAAATGAACTGAAAGTATCGTTTACGTTCGAGCTGGAAAACGCTAGTCATAAAAAACGCTATACTGTTGAACGAAGCTTTAAACGGACGGATGAGCTTCGTGTAAAATCAGCTTCAAGTCGATTGATTGAAATCGAAGATGAAACGTACGTATTAGCAGATAAAACAAATGATGTAAACCAGCAGGTACAGGAGCTTCTTGGTTTAACAATTGATGATTTTACAAGAGCTGTTGTATTACCGCAAGGAAAATTTGCGGAGTTTTTATCGTTAAAAGGAACGGAGCGTCGTCAAATGCTTCAGCGTCTTTTTAATCTCGAGCAGTACGGAGATCAGCTTAGTAAGAAAATACGCTATCAAGTTCAGCAGCTAAAGACAGACCTAGATAAAATCACGGCAGAACAAACAGGGTTAGGTGAAGCTTCAACAGAGAAAGTAACGGAAGCCGAGCAGCTTGTAAGTGATAGCATTGTACTTTTGGAAAAACGAGAAAAAGAAGCGTCTGATTTGCAGGAAAGATACGATCAGCAGGCGTCTCTTTGGAAAGCGCAGCAGGAAAAAATACTGCTAGAAGAAAAACTAGTGCATGCTTCTAAGCAGGAAGAGGAGATTAGACAAAAGCAAGATGTGCTGACGAAAGCTCAGCAGGCAGAGCGTCTTTTTCCTTATTTAGAAACATTTGAACAAGCTGAAAAACAGCAGAAGCTTTACGAAGATAAAGTGGAAAAATTAAAAGCACAAATTGTTCAAAAAAGTGAGGAATATAAGCGATCGAATAGTTTATATGAGCAGGCTCGCTTACAAAAAAATGAACAGCAGCCCAAATTAGTTGTTCAAAAAGAACAGCTTCAACAAGCTTCTGATCTTCAAAAACAAATTAAAGAAGGACAGCAAGAAATAAAAGAAGCGGAAGTTTCTCTTCAGCAAAAGCAGCAGGCACTTCAAGCGAAAAATGATGAATTAATGGAAGCAGATAAGCGGTATCAGCAAGGCTTGACTCTTCAAAAAGAGTTAAAAGAAGCATTAACAAAAGTGGAGATTCAACCTGATTATCGGCAGGCTGTTCAGCAAGCATTCTATCGTTATCAAGTATGGAATAACGATAAAAAAAATCTAGATGAAGGTCAAAAAACGTATAAAGAAAAAGCCGAACAGCTTAAGCATTTGCACACACAAAAACAAACACACCAAGAGAGATATCAGCAAACAATAGAACAAAGTAAAGGGTTATTTTCAGATATTCAAGGCTTGTATCACACTGTATGTGAGCGGGAAAAAGAGTTTCAGCAGCTTTTTCAACAAGCAGATGGTTTAATGAGCGATCTAAAAAGACGCAAAGAAAAAGAATGGTCACGCCGTCTGGCTCATCAATTAGCTGAGCAGCTGACCCAAGGAGAGCCTTGTCCAGTTTGTGGCTCTGAGCATCACCCTAACCTCGTGTTACACCAACAAGAAGATGACGTCACAACTAAATCAGCTAATCAGTTCGAAGATCAAGTCAATCAATTGCGTGAACAGCGATTTAGCTATTCGTCGCTCAAAATGCTGCTTGAACAGCTAGCTAAACCTCTTGTTGAAAAAATACCTGAGTTAGCTGAGTTTATGAACGAAGCTGGCGAAGTTCCTGCTTTAGGAGAAATGGATACAGATGCCTTTGGGCATTATGCTAAGAAAATAGAAGTTGAAATCAAATCTCTTGAGCAGGATTATTTGCAGGTAAGTGAAAAACAGCAAGCAATTCTCGGGCAGATACAAAAGGTCCAGCAAAGTCTTGAAAAGATTGAATTAGAGCTTGCTCATTATCAAAAAGAACAAGCTGAATTAGAAGGAAAAGTAAATCAGCAAAAACAGGCGCTACAAGCAGGAAAAGAAGCTTTTCAACAAGACTATCCTTCCTTTGTATTTGAAGAGATGGAAAAAATTAATGAAAGGCTGACTGAAAGAGAAAAAGAAGAGCAGACAATAAAGGCTCGAATTGAAAAAAGCAGCGTATTTTTTGAAAATCAGCAAAAGAAAATCGAACGTCTAAAAGAAGAGAAATATGCGGGCGAAAAAGAATTTACAGAATTAAAAGCAATGCTGTCTCATAAACAATCTCTTGTTCACTCGCAAATTGAACGCTTGCGTACGCTTACAGATCAAGAAGATATTGAACAGGCGCTGCAAAAAACAGTTCTTTTACTTGCGGAGTTAGAGACGAATGAACAGCAGGCATATCAACATTGGCAGACTGTTCAAAAAGCGTATCAAACGCTGCAAATGGATGAAAAAGCAGCGAGCGAATCTCTAGAAACAGCTTATATGCAGTATAAAAAAGCAGCTGAAAAATGGGAAGAAGCTATAGGGAATTCTTTATTCAGCGAAGGAAAAGAAGTTCAGCAAGCTTTGTTATCACATGATGAGATGAAATTGTTGGATGAAACTGTTCAGGCTTATTGGGACAACATAAAACAGATGAAGTCATCAATTGAAAAGTTAAATATCCAGCTGAATCACCAGTCCATAGAAGAGCAGCAATTTGAAGAAACTCAGCAGCTGCTTCATGATATAAAAGCGGCTGTGAAAGAAGCCGTTCAGCTCAAGGGAGCAGCTGAGCAAACGTTAAAAAGCGTCAAAGAACGACATGAGCGATTTTTAGTGCTTGAACAAGACCGTGAAGAAAAACAAGCGTTATTTGAACAGTATCAAAAGCTTCAAACAGTATTTAAAGGAAATGCTTTCGTGGAATATATTGCTGAAGAACAGCTGATGTCCGTTAGCCGAGATGCTTCAGAGCGTCTGGGTATATTAACACGTCAGCGCTATGCATTGAAGTTGATTCCCAAGGCGGCTTTATTATGAGAGATGATGCAAATGGAGGCGTAAAACGTCCGGTTTCAACTTTATCTGGTGGAGAGACGTTTTTAACTTCGCTGGCTTTAGCCCTTTCATTATCTGCACAAATTCAGCTAAGAGGAGAATATCCACTGCAGTTTTTCTTTTTAGATGAAGGATTTGGAACACTTGATGGAGAGCTTCTTGATACGGTTGTTACAGCGCTTGAAAAGCTTCAATCAAATAATTTATCAATTGGAGTCATCAGTCACGTTCAAGAACTTCGCGCTCGTCTGCCAAAACGTTTGATTGTTGAGCCATCCGAGCCTTCTGGCAAAGGAACTAGTGTAAGAGTAGAAACTTTATAGGGAAGGAAATCTATATGAAGAAAAAAGACAGGCGGATAGGAACATGCGAATTATGCGGAAGGCAGGATGTCTTGACGACCGTACATCATTTAACGCCAAAGGAAATGGGCGGAGCGTTTGAACCAACGGCAAACTTATGTATTCCATGTCATAAACAAATTCATGCATTATATACAAATGATGAATTAGCCATTCGTCTTAATACGATTTCTTTATTACAAGCTGATTCTAAAATTAGCTCTTTTATTAAATGGATTCGTAAACAGCCTTCTTCTAAATTACCTAAAACAAAGAAATCAAACAGCCGAAAATCCAAGTGAATAAAAAACCCCTTATCTGCTTTACATAAAACGTATCTCCAAACGTTACGACACCGCCTCCGACGCTCATGATACTAACGGGTCCAATTATTGCTGGCATGAGATTCACACCCTTTTTTCATGATATTAATTTAGTATATGAGCAGCTTTTTAAAAGGTTCACTCACTGCTGCTAGCTTGTGAAGAAGCACTGCTTGATGTTCCTGTTTCAGCTTCCTTTGAAGGTTCATCGTTGATCAGTTCGCGAATATGCTTAATGCGGGCTTCTGCATAAACATTACACGTTGATC
>Ga0058695_1000053_pt1 | contig 17696 bp, 15 predicted proteins | sample AgamicMgMarz_FD_55042 | JGI IMG/M metagenome (GOLD analysis project Ga0058695, IMG submission 55042) | Agave microbial communities from Guanajuato, Mexico - Mg.Ma.rz | ecosystem: Host-associated > Plants > Phyllosphere > Phylloplane/Leaf | place: Guanajuato, Mexico | collected 2012-06-04 | reverse complement strand
TTGCATGTATTAGGCACGCCGCCAGCGTTCATCCTGAGCCAGGATCAAACTCTCCGAAGAAATGTTTGACTTGCTCAATTTAAAAAATAAAAATTAACGTTGACGTTTACTATTTCGTTCAGTTTTCAAAGAACTCTTGTCTTAAAGCGACTCCTATATAATAACACTTTATAAGAATCGTTGTCAACACTTTTATATAACTTTTTTAAAACTACTAAAAAACTCATATATGTTTTGCTGACTTTTTATATATTACCAAAATGAAAAGCCTATGGCAAGGTTTTTTTACATAAAAAAAGCCCCTGCTTTTTCAGGGGCTTTTTTTTATTCTTCTGTTTCTTCAGCTTCAATTATTATATCTGTCTCTTCATGTTCATCTAATTCATCTAATATTTCGTCTTCATCTTCTGAAGTTTGTACTTTTGCAACCGTTGAAACAAACTCTTCGTCTCCTAAACGGATAACTTTGACACCTTGTGTGTTACGGCCCATTTGTGAAATATCTGAAACAGAAACACGGATAAGAACGCCGCTTACTGTGATAAGCATAATATCTTCTTCTTGAGATACGCATTTCAGTGCGACAACATCACCATTTTTATCAGTGATATTACATGTTCTTAAACCTTTACCGCCTCTTGTTTGTACACGATATTCTTCAATCGGCGTACGTTTTCCGTAACCATTTTTCGTAATGATCAAGACATCTGATTGTTCTTCGAGAATCTCCATACCGATTACTTCATCTTCTGAATCGAGAGTGATCCCTTTAACTCCAGTAGCTGTACGTCCCATTGAACGAACATCATTTTCATTAAAACGAATTAACATACCCTTCTTCGTTCCAATAACCATATCGCGCTTACCATCTGTCAATTTAACAGAAATCAATTCATCTTCTTCTCTTAAATTCAAGGCGATAAGTCCGCTATTTCGAATGTTCTCAAAAGAAGATAAAGGTGTACGCTTAGAAATTCCTTGTTTTGTAGTAAAGAATAGATACCAATCGTCTACAAATTCATCGACGCGAATGATGGCATTTACCCACTCACCCTTGTCTACTTCTAACAAGTTAATAATAGGTATCCCTTTAGCCGTTCTTCCGTACTCTGGAATTTCGTATCCTTTTGTCCGATAGACTTTTCCCTTATTTGTAAAGAAGAGAATCGTATCATGTAGAAGTTGTTAGAAGATGTTCAACGAAATCATCTTCGTTTGTATTCATTCCTTGAATACCTCTTCCGCCTCTTCGCTGACTCTTATACGTAGAAACAGGCAAACGTTTAATATAGCCGTTGTGCGTTAAGCTAATAACAATATCTTGGCGAGGAATCAGATCCTCGTCTTCGATAATTTCAGCTCCTCCGCTTACGATTTCTGTTCGACGGCCGTCATTGAATCTTTCTTTTACTTCTATTAGTTCTTCTCTAATAATTTCTAATACTTTTTCTTCATCTGCTAAAATAGCTTTTAATTCAGCAATTAGCGCTAATAAAGATTGATATTCTGCTTCAATCTTCTCTCGCTCTAATCCTGTTAAACGCTGTAGGCGCATATCCAAAATAGCTTGCGCTTGTTTTTCAGATAACGAAAACTGCGTCATTAATCCTTCACGTGCAATATCTGTTGTTTGAGAACCTCTAATTAAAGCAATAACAGCATCTAAATTATCAAGAGCAATCTTTAAACCTTCTAAAATATGCGCACGTGCTTCTGCTTTTCGAAGTTCAAATTCAGTACGACGGCGAATAACCACTACCTGATGGTCTAAGTAGTACTGTAGACATTGCTTCAAGTTCAATACTTTTGGCTGTCCATCTACTAATGCAAGGGTATTAATACCAAAACTTGTTTGAAGAGATGTCTGCTTATATAAGTTGTTTAATAAAACATTTGCATTTGCATCACGTCTTACTTCAATAACAATACGCATACCCGAACGGTCAGACTCATCTCGTAAATCCGTAATTCCATCAATCTTCTTATCACGAGCTAGCTCGGCAATTTTTTCAATTAGCTTTGCTTTATTTACTTGGTAAGGAAGTTCATGAACAATAATAGTTTGTTTACCATTGCTTTGTTCTTCAATTTCTACTTTTGCGCGAACAATAATAGAACCTTTTCCAGTTTCATACGCTTTACGAATTCCGCTGCGGCCAAGAATTTGTCCTGCAGTTGGGAAATCCGGGCCTGGAATAATCTCCATTAACTCTGCAATTGTGATATCAGGGTCTTGACTTACAGCTAAAACGCCGTCAATGACTTCCCCTAACTGATGCGGAGGAATATTTGTCGCCATACCTACCGCAATTCCGGCTGAACCGTTTACAAGTAAATTTGGAAATCTAGCAGGTAATACAATTGGTTCACGTTCAGAACCGTCATAGTTATCTTGGTAATCAATTGTATCTTTATTGATGTCACGTAACAGTTCCATCGAAACTTTTGACATTCTTGCTTCTGTATAACGCATAGCTGCTGCTGCATCTCCATCAACAGATCCAAAGTTTCCATGACCGTCAATTAGCATATAACGATAGCTAAAATCTTGTGCCATACGAACCATTGTTTCATATACAGCTGAGTCGCCGTGTGGGTGATACTTACCAATTACTTCTCCTACGATACGAGCTGATTTTTTATATGGCTTATCCGATCCCATACCTAAATCATTCATTGCATATAAAATACGACGGTGCACAGGCTTAAGTCCGTCTCTTACATCCGGTAAAGCACGCGATACAATTACGCTCATTGCATAATCTAAAAAGGATGCGCGCATTTCTTGACTAATATTTACTTCTCTTATTTGAGAGTTTGGTTTATCTGACATCGATAAGAACCTCCTTCGCGAAGTTCAGTATAGTAATTCATATATATGTAAACGCAGGATAGAACCTATCTCTATCCTGACGTTTATATACCCTTTATAAAAAATATAAAGGGTATTACCGTTCATTTAAATATCAAGATTTTTTACGTACTGAGCATTTTCTTCAATGAAATTACGACGCGGTTCTACTTTGTCGCCCATTAAAATTTCAAATGTCTCATCAGCTTCAATTGCATCTTGCAAGTTCACCTGAAGAAGGGTACGGAACTCTGGATCCATTGTTGTTTCCCATAATTGTTCAGGATTCATCTCTCCTAAACCTTTGTAACGCTGAAGGTTTGGTTTTGCGCCTTCAGGGAAAGAGGCTAATACCTCTTCTAATTGACGATCGTTGTACGCGTACTCCACTTTTTTACCTTGTGAAACTTTGTAAAGAGGCGGCTGAGCAATGTACACATATCCGTGCTCAATAATCTGTCTCATATAGCGATAGAAGAACGTTAGAAGAAGCGTACGAATATGCGCACCGTCTACGTCTGCATCTGTCATAATCACAATTTTATGGTAGCGGGCTTTCGAAATATCAAAATCGTCACCAATACCCGTTCCTAGAGCGGTAATGATTGTACGAATTTCGTTATTAGATAAAATTTTATCTAAACGCGCTTTCTCTACGTTGATAATTTTACCACGTAAAGGCAAAATAGCTTGGAAATGACGGCTTCTTCCCTGCTTAGCTGAACCTCCGGCAGAGTCACCCTCTACTACATAGAGTTCGCTAATAGAAGGATCTTTTGATGAACAATCTGCTAATTTACCCGGTAAGTTTGAAATTTCAAGCGCGCTTTTACGGCGTGTAAGCTCACGAGCTTTTTTAGCTGCCATTCTTGCTCTTGCAGCCATTAAACCTTTTTCAATTACCTTTTTCGCCACAATAGGGTTCTCTAGCAAGTAAGTTTCTAAGTGTTCTGCAAACACAGAGTCAGTAATTGTTCTTGCTTCACTATTTCCCAGCTTTGTTTTTGTTTGTCCTTCGAACTGCGGATCTGGGTGCTTAATAGAGATGATAGCTGTAATTCCTTCACGAACATCTTCACCCGTTAGATTGGCGTCACTGTCTTTAAATACGCTGTTTTTACGTGCATAGTCGTTAATCACACGCGTTAACGCTGTTTTAAATCCTGCTTCGTGCGTTCCACCTTCATATGTGTGAATGTTGTTTGCAAAAGAATATAAATTACTTGTATAGCTATCGTTATATTGAATAGCAATTTCTACAGAAATGTTGTCTCGATTACCTTCAATATAGATCGGCTCTTCGTGAATCACTTCTTTCGAACGGTTTAAGTGTTCAACGTAAGACTTAATTCCGCCTTCATAGTGATATTCACGTCTTTTATCTTCTTCACGTTTGTCTTCAATCGTAATTTTAATGCCGCGATTTAAGAAAGCTAACTCACGTAGACGATTAGCTAACGTATCAAAATCGTATTCAAGCGTTTCTGTAAAAATTTCACTGTCTGGACGGAATTGAATAACAGTACCTGTTTTATCTGTTTCTCCAACTACTTTTAAGTCAGCAGCCGGTACACCTCGTTCATATTTTTGATAATGAACTTTACCGTCACGATGTACGTGCACTTCCAAAGAGGTAGAAAGTGCGTTAACAACTGAGGCACCTACACCGTGTAATCCACCAGATACTTTATAGCCGCCTCCGCCAAATTTACCTCCGGCATGAAGAACCGTTAAGATAACTTCAACGGCAGGTCTGCCCATTTTTTCTTGAATACCAACCGGAATTCCACGACCGTTATCTTTGACTGTAATACTATTATCCTTTTCGATAATAACATTAATTTCATCGCAATAGCCGGCCAGCGCTTCATCAATACTATTATCTACAATTTCCCATACAAGATGATGTAAACCCTTTGCGCTCGTCGATCCAATATACATCCCCGGACGTTTACGAACAGCTTCTAATCCTTCTAATACTTGTATCTGATCAGCTTCATATGCTTGTACTTCTTTTTGTTCCATCGTCAAATGTATCACCTACACTTTTTTTTAACAGCAAACTGCTGTATTTATCATTTTGTATTATGTTTTTCGAATATTATGTGGAAATAATACGGAGCCTTTAATGTATTTGCAATTTGTTTACTTATGCACAAAATTTTCATAATCGAGGGTACGAGTTGAAATATATAGACTTAAAACTATAATGATATCATATTTCTAGTTAGATTGCCTTGCGAAAAGTTTTTAGACAGATCAATTGCTATTTGACCTTTTGAATTTGGCCAGCTTCTACGTGATATGTAGCGGCTTTTTCTAAGGTCTCGTGATGAATTCCTTCAATGCTCGTTGTCGTTACAAACGTCTGAACTTTTCCTTGAATGGTATTTAGCAAGTGTGATTGACGAAAATCATCTAATTCAGACAATACGTCGTCTAAAAGCAAGATTGGATATTCACCTACTTCTTGATGAATTAACTCAATTTCAGCAAGCTTTAACGATAAAGCAGTCGTCCGCTGTTGCCCTTGTGAACCAAATGTTTGAACGTCTTTCTCATTAACGTAGAAAAGAAGATCATCACGGTGTGGTCCTGCTAAGGTGACACCTCTATCAATTTCTCTACTTTTTATTTTATCAAACTTTTGATGATATGCTTCTAACATTTTCGACAAATCTGCATCTTCTGATACATCAATTGAATTCTTATACTCAATTTTTAATGTTTCTAAGCCTCGACTGATCCCTTTATGAATAGGCTCTGCCCACTGTTGGAGTAACTGTAAAAACTCAAAACGTTTTTTTAAGATTTTCGCCGCCATTTCACTTAACTGTAACGTAAGTACGTCTAAAAGTGAAAGATCCGTTTGTTTTTTTGTCTGCAGCTGCTTCAAATATTGATTTCTTTGCTGCAAAATCTTTTGATACCTGCTTAAATCATGCATGTAAACAGGCGAAACTTGACCAATTTCCATATCGATAAATTTGCGCCTTACTTGCGGACTCCCTTTAACTAGGTTCAAATCCTCCGGAGCAAACATGACAGTGTTAATTGACCCTATATATTGACTGAGTTTTTTCTGCTCAATGTGATTATATTTTGCTTTTTTCCCTTTTGTTGAGATGACTAAATCCAGTGTAACAGGCCCTCTATGCTTTTCTACAATGCCCGATAGCTTTGCATACTCACAGTCCCATTTAATTAATTCTTTATCGTTGGATGTACGATGAGATTTAGCCATAGATAATACGAAGATCGATTCCATCACGTTTGTTTTACCCTGTGCGTTTTCACCCAAAATGACGTTTACTTTATTTTCAAAAGGAATCGTTGTCTTCGTATAGTTTCGGTAATTTGTTAAAGTAATTTCTTTAATATACAAACGTTTCACCAACTTTAAGTAATAACAACAAATGATCCTGCAGCCGGTATATCCACTTCGTCATTTGCATATAATTTACGTCCGCGGCGCTCTTCTAGCTCCCCATTTACATATACTTCGTGCTCACTTAAAAACCATTTTACCATTCCACCTGTTTGAATGACGTCTGCTAGTTTTAAAAACTGGCCAAGCGTAATGTATTCAGTTGAAATTTTAACTTCTGTTTTCATGCGACTCTCTCACTTTCTAATGATGTATCTCTATTTTACTAAATAATTCTCCTTGAGAAAAGAAAGCTACTAGTACGGCATGCTAGTAGCTTTCTGAGATTTAATATGTTCGCACTGGTAAAATCAGCTGCAGCATTGAATCATCCTCTAATGTTCGAATGACAAATGGACGCATCGCACCAGTGAAGTTAATTTTGATATCTGTTCCTTCGAGCGCTTTTAATGCGTCTAACATATATTTTGCGCTAAAAGAAATTTTTAATTCTTCTCCTGAGATAGACTGACTTTGTACCTCTTCAATTACTTTTCCGATTTCAGGAGAGTTAGAAGAAATTTCAACAATTCCTTCATCCAGCGTAGATAGTTTTACTACGTTGTTTCTTCCTTCACGAGCTAATAAAGAAGCGCGGTCAATCGATTGCAAGAATTCTTTTACGTTCAATATAACATCCGTTTTACTATCAGCTGGGATCAATCTTGAAGTATCAGGATAATTTCCGTCCAATAATCTTGAGAAAAATAGTAAATGTTTTGTTTTGAATAATACTTGATTTTCCGTGATAACAATGTCTACTAATTCATGAGAATCATCAAGGATCTTACTGAATTCACTTAAACTTTTACCTGGAATAACCACATTATACGTTGCTTCATTTCCAGTTTCAATGGTCGCTTTTCGCAAAGCTAGACGGTGGCTGTCAGTGGCAATGCACGTTAATTCTTTGCCATCGACTTTCCAGTTTACACCTGTCAAGATAGGTCGTGTTTCTGAGGTGGACACCGCAAAGACAGTTTGTCGAATCATGTTTTTTAATAAGTCTGTCGGTAATCTAAACATGTTGTTTTCTTCGATCTGTGGCAAATGAGGATACTCTTCTGCATCTAAACCATTTAAGTTAAATTCAGCTTTTCCTGAACGAATGATTGTTAAAAAGTGACTTTGGACGTCTAATTCTACAATGTCTTTAGGAAGCTTTTTGACGATTTCACTAAAGAAACGAGCTGGGAGAACAACGCTTCCTGGTTTTTGGATATCAACAATCTCTTTTCCTTCTTCTTCGTTTGGAATAAACGATTCAATCGAGATATCGGAATCACTTCCTGTTAAGGTAACACCTTCTTCAGTCGCTACAATTTTAATCCCCGTTAAAATTGGAATTGTTGTTCTAGAAGATACAGCTTTCATAACGTCTTGAACGCTTTGAACTAGATAGTCTTTCTGTATGATAAATTTCATAATAATTAATCCTCCTTAAAAGTAGGTTTAAAAGCTTATTATTTATTATATTTTAAGATAGTAGTAGTAATAGGGGCTGTGGAAATGTGGATAACCCCTAAAAACGTGAGAACACAGCCTATCCACATGTGGACAGACTGTGTACAATCCTAACTCACTTATACACAAAATACAAGTAAAAAAAGCCTATATTTTTAGTGATTCACTTATTTCTTTAATTTGTTTTTGTAGGTCAGTATCTGTTTGAACAAGTTTTGAGATTTTTTCATGAGCATGGATGACAGTAGTATGGTCTCGCCCGCCAAACTCTTCTCCAATTTTAGGCAGCGAAAAATCCGTTAGTTCGCGAGAAAGGTACATGGCAATTTGTCTAGGAAACGCAACTGACTTTGTACGTTTCTTCGCTTTGAAATCATCTAATTTTATATTAAATTCTTGTCCAACAATCTGTTGGATGTCTTGAATCGTAATAACCCTAGGTTTTGAACTAGGAATTATATCTTTTAATGCTTCTGCTGCTAAATCAGCGTTTATATCTTTATTAATTAGTGAAGAATAAGCTACTACACGAATAAGTGCGCCTTCTAATTCTCTAATATTTGAATCAATCTGATTGGCGATATAAAGCATAACTTCATTTGGAATAACTAAGCCGTCCGCTTTTGCTTTTTTACGCAAAATAGCAATTCGTGTTTCCAAATCTGGTGGTGTGATGTCTGTAATAAGGCCCCATTCAAAGCGAGAGCGAAGTCGATCTTCAAGTGTAGGAATTTCTTTCGGCGGTCGATCACTTGAGATGACAATCTGCTTGCTTTCTTCGTGAAGCGTATTAAACGTATGGAAAAATTCTTCTTGTGTCTGCTCTTTACCTGCTAAGAATTGAATATCATCAATCAGTAAAACATCTACATTACGGTATTTGTTGCGGAATTCTACTGCTTTATTGTCACGAATAGAGTTAATAAACTCATTTGTGAATTTTTCAGATGATAAGTACACGACTTTTGCGGCAGGATTATGATCTAACACATAGTGTCCTATTGCGTGCATTAAGTGTGTTTTACCTAATCCTACCCCCCCGTAAATAAAAAGCGGATTATACGCTTTAGCCGGCGCTTCTGCTACTGCTAAAGAAGCTGCATGCGCAAACCGATTTCCAGATCCGATAACAAATGTATCAAAGGTATACTTCGAATTTAGCATGCTTTGAGGAAATTCTGCTCCTTCGTCTTTATTGACTTTCTTTTTAGGAGTTTGAATATCGAATTCTTCCTCGGCCTGGTTAGGAGGAATAATAAATTTTACATCTAACTCTTCCCCCGTAAGATCATAAAGTGTTTCAGCAATTAAATTAGAATACCTAGATTCTAACCAGTCCCGTGCAAAATCATTAGGCGCAGTAATAATGAGCGTGTCTCCTTGTAAAGCATGAGCTTTTGTCGATTTGAGCCAGGTTTCAAAACTAGGTTTGCTTAATTTTTTTTCAATTTGATCTAAAGCTCTATTCCATAAATCATGAATGTTTTCCAACGAGCAATCCCTCCTTTTTCTAGCTTTTATGCGCTTTGTACAACCCTTGTACAACCTGTACAAAACCTTATGCATAAAAAATTTATATTTATACAATTGCTATTATGTGGGTAAATATATATTATAGAAGAAAGTCGACTATTCGACAGATTCCACATGGTGTGGATAACTTTATACAGTGATAGTGGAAATGATGTCCACAAGTTGTCCACAGTTTGTGGATAAAAACCAACTGTGGAAAAGTAATTAAGAGTGAAAACAAAAATATAATATCAAAGAATTCGGCATGATGCAATGAATTTTCGAAACTTATCCACAATCACTACACCTTGTGGAGAAAAGTTTTCCACAACACAAGATAGTGTGCATGAGTTGTCGATAAGAAATGGAAAAGTAGAAAAATGTCGAAAAAACTTATCCACAAAGGTTTAAGAGAAGAATTTGAATAAAAAAGAGGCTTTTTATAACCTGTATTGTTGTAGTTTTGTTCAGTAAGGATGCGATCGCAGCTGGTAGAGAAAGAAAAAGAGATGAAAAGGAAAAATTTTTTCTTTAATAAATCAATGAATTTTATTGATTAGGTATAGACAATTGGGTTATAAAGATATTAGAATGAAGAAGATTGAGTAAAACAGATAATGAAACCAAGAGATTGAAAATTTTATTTTTTAAATAACATTGACATCTTCTTAGTCTTTTCATTATAATTGCAAGGACTGTCTTTTTCAGTTATTCCTCGAGGAGGTGTTTATAGATGAAAAGAACTTACCAACCAAACAAACGTAAGCACAGTAAAGTACACGGTTTCCGCGCTCGTATGAGCTCAGCGAATGGACGTAAAGTTTTAGCTCGTCGTCGTCGTAAAGGAAGAAAAGTATTATCAGCATAATAGACCACTGACGCCAGTGGTCTTTTTTCGCTTTATAAGNCTAAAATCACCTCTGTTCCTGTAGGGACTACATAAAAGCATGACCTGAAAAAGGGCAGGAGTTGTTAAAAATGAAAAAAAGATATCGTATAAAAAAGAATGATGAATTTCAAACAGTTTTTAAAAAGGGCAAGTCCGTAGCGAATCGCCAATTTGTCTTGTATGTTCTAGACAAACCGGATCAAGAGCATTTCCGCGTAGGATTCTCCGTGGGCAAAAAGATTGGAAATGCCGTGACTCGTAATCGAGTTAAGCGCCTTGCTAAACAAATTATGTTTGAATTCACACCGTATTTGAAGCAAGACAAAGATTATATTGTAATTGCAAGGCAGCCTGCTGCAACAATGAGCTATGAAGAAATTAAAAGCAGCTTGCAGCATGTCTTTAAGCGTGGCAAATTACTTACACATAGACAAAACGATTAATAAACAATAGAAGAAAAGCCTTTAATAGCTGTTGTTTTTCTACCGCATCCTTATATAATGGATTTTGACGCACTTTCAGAATTGAAAGGTGAACATGTAGAAGGAGGAAAAACAGGTGAAGAAGAAGTTGTTTTTAGGGATAACGCTTATCTTTCTATTAACTGTTTTAGCGGGTTGTACGGAAATTAACCAACCTATTACAGATGATAGTAAAGGTTTTTGGAATGAGTATGTTGTGTATCCGCTGTCATTAGTCATTACGTATCTGGCGGAGGTATTTAAAAGCTATGGAGTTGCGATCATCGTTGTCACAATCCTGATTCGCTTACTTATTCTACCGCTTATGATTAAACAGATGAGAAACACGAAAGCAATGCAGACACTTCAGCCCGAAATGCAGAAGTTAAAGGAGAAGTACAGTTCAAAAGATGCCCAGACGCAGCAGCAATTGCAGAAAGAAACGATGGCATTATTCCAAACTTACGGAGTAAATCCTTTAGCTGGGTGCTTCCCAATTCTAATTCAAATGCCCATTCTTATTGGGATTTTCCACGCGATTACACGAACGTCAGAAATCGCAAACAACAGCTTTTTATGGTTTGATTTAGGTGCGCGTGACCCGCTATTTATCTTACCAGTTGTCGCAGGAATCACAACGTTTATTCAGCAAAAGATGATGATGGCCGGAAATGTAAATCAAAATCCTCAAATGGCTATGATGCTTTGGGTTATGCCGATCATGATTGTCGTTTTTGCAATCAATTTTCCAGCCGCCTTATCTCTTTATTGGGTAGTGGGAAATCTATTTATGATTATTCAAACCTACTTCATTAAAGGGCCAGACTTAAAACAAGCGAATATTGAAGGGGTTAAAAAATGAACGAAATCACAATTACGGCCCAGACGATTGAAGCTGCTGTTCAAGAAGCATTAGATGCTTTAGAAGTAGAGCGAAATCAAACAAATGTAGAAATAATTGAACCAGGCAAAAAAGGATTTTTAGGAATCTTTAAGGGGAAACCTGCAGTTGTAAAAGTTACAAAAATAGTTGACCCTGTAGAGGAAGCGGTTCATTTTATTACAAATGTTAGCCGTGAAATGGGGATTTCGATTCATACGAACGTCAAAAAAACCTCGAGAAACTGCATAATTGAGATTAGTAGCGATTCAGCGGGAATGCTGATTGGAAAACATGGACAAACCCTCAATGCACTCCAGCTTCTCACACAATTGGTAGCTAATCGATACAGTCAGCAATTTTTAAATGTTGTATTAAATCCAGAAAGCTACCGAGAAAAACGAAAAGAAATGGTCGAAAAACTGGCATTAAAAATAGCTAATCAGGCGATCAAAACGAATCGATCTGTTCAACTAGAACCAATGCCTTCTCATGAAAGAAAAATGATTCACCAAGCGTTAGCTAAAAATTCTTTAGTTGAGACACAATCCGTTGGCAAAGAACCCAAAAGAAGTATTTTGGTTCAGCCAGTTGCCAAAAAGCACTAGCAAAATAAGCTAGTGCTTTTTTATGTGCTTATTTTTATCGATCTAGCGCTCAAAAAATCAAGTTGCATACGTTGTTATTCACATGTGGATAAGTTAAAATAGTACATACTGCCTGTTTTTCTTGCTGTGCATAACAGAAGAACGTTAGAGATGTTCCAAATCGGTGAATTGTGGTATTCTATTTATTTGGTTCATACAAATTACGGGCCTTAAAATAGATGTTTTTGTTCGTGGAAAATTGTTAACGATGATAGTATATAACATCGTTTAAAATAAAAGGTTTATAAAATGAAATGAGGTGAAGTTGGTGCTAGATTTTGATACAATTGCGGCCATTTCTACACCAATGGGAGAAGGAGCTATTGCCATCGTCCGCCTGAGTGGTGAAGAAGCATTACGATTGCAGATCGTATCTTTAAAAGCGTTTCGAATAAACGATTAACAGACGTAGCTTCTCATACCATTCACTACGGTCATATCGTAGATCCCAAGACAGAGCAAGTCGTCGAAGAAGTGATGCTTTCCATTATGAAAGGTCCCAAGACATTTACTAGAGAAGACATTATTGAAATTAACTGTCACGGAGGAATTGTATCCGTTAATCGTGTGCTGCAGTTAGTTATTGCAAATGGTGCCCGTTTAGCTGAGCCGGGTGAGTTTACAAAACGAGCATTTTTAAATGGTCGAGTAGACTTGTCACAAGCAGAAGCTGTAATGGATTTAATTCGTGCCAAAACAGATAAAGCGATGAATATGGCGATTGGTCAAATGGAAGGGCGTTTGTCCAAGCTAGTACGTCATTTACGGCAGGAAATTCTCGAAACACTTGCCCATGTAGAAGTAAACATTGACTACCCAGAATATGACGATGTAGAGGAAATGACTCACCAAGTATTGATCGAAAAAGCTTCAAATGTACGCCAAGAAATTGATAAGCTTCTTCAAACCTCTCATCAAGGAAAAATTTTAAGAGAAGGATTGGCTACGGTTATTATTGGACGTCCTAATGTAGGGAAATCTTCTCTTCTAAATAGTTTAGTGCAAGATGCAAAGGCCATTGTCACAGACATTCCTGGAACGACGCGAGATGTAATCGAAGAGTACGTCAATGTGCGAGGAGTTCCTCTCCGATTAGTTGATACAGCTGGAATTCGTGAAACAGAAGATATTGTAGAACGAATTGGTGTGGAACGCTCCCGTCAGTATTTGAAAGAAGCAGATTTAATTTTGCTTGTGTTGAATTTTAATGAAGAACTAACGGACGAAGATAAAAAGCTATTTGAAGCTGTAAAAGGCATGGACGTTATCGTGATTGTGAATAAAACAGATCTTGAGCAAAAAATTAATCTAGAGGAAGTGCAGCAATTTGCTGGTGATCATCCAGTAGTGACGACTTCGCTTCTTCAAGAACAAGGAGTAGATCAGCTTGAAGAAGCAATCGCAGCTCTTTTCTTTGGAGGAACAATTGAATCTCAAGATTTAACATATTTATCTAATACGAGACATATTGCGCTTTTAACGCAAGCAAGAGGAGCTATCGATGAGGCCATCACAGGCATTGAAAGTGGTGTTCCAATCGATATTGTCCAAATTGATTTAACAAGAACGTGGGAACTATTAGGTGAAATTATTGGTGATGCTGTTCACGAAAGCTTAATTGATCAGTTGTTCTCTCAATTCTGTTTAGGAAAATAGATTATTAAAGGAGGCTACTATTATGCAATATGAAGGTGGACAATATGATGTTATTGTCATTGGAGCAGGTCATGCAGGTTGTGAAGCGGCACTTGCTTCTGCGCGTATGGGTGCTAAAACGTTAACGTTGACCATCAACTTAGACATGGTGGCGTTTATGCCCTGCAACCCTTCTGTAGGGGGGCCTGCAAAAGGTATTGTCGTACGTGAAATTGATGCTCTTGGCGGAGAAATGGGTAGAAATATCGATAAAACTCATATTCAAATGAGAATGTTAAACACAGGAAAAGGTCCAGCCGTTCGAGCACTTAGAGCTCAAGCAGATAAATTTGCTTATCAGCATGAAATGAAAAAAACGTTAGAAAATGAAGAAAATCTAACGCTTATGCAAGGCATGGTAGAACAGTTAATCGTAGAAGACGGTGTATGTACGGGCGTTGTCACTCAAACGGGAGCTGTGTATAAAGCTAAAACAGTTGTTATTACGACAGGGACATTCTTACGCGGGGAAATTATTTTAGGTGAACTAAAATATTCAAGCGGTCCTAATAATCAACAACCGGCTATTAAGCTTTCTGAACACTTAGAGGAGTTAGGACTGGACATGGTCCGTTTTAAAACAGGAACTCCACCTCGTGTTAATAGCTCAACTATTGATTACAGCAAAACAGAGATTCAGCCTGGGGATGATGTGCCTCGTGCTTTCTCATACGAAACAACACAGTACATTACAGATCAACTGCCTTGCTGGTTAACATATACAAGTGAACAAACTCATCAAATTATTGATGACAACCTTCACTTATCTCCTATGTATTCTGGGATGATCAAAGGTACTGGACCACGCTACTGTCCATCTATTGAAGATAAGGTTGTGCGCTTTAATGATAAACCGCGCCACCAAATTTTCTTAGAGCCAGAAGGACGAAATACGCAAGAAGTATATGTTCAAGGACTATCAACAAGTCTTCCTGAGCACGTACAGCGTCAAATGCTTGCGACAATTCCGGGTCTTGAAAAAGTCCAAATGATGCGTGCGGGCTATGCTATTGAATATGATGCAATTGTTCCGACTCAGTTATGGCCAACGCTTGAAACGAAGAAAATTAAAAATCTTTATACGGCTGGACAAATTAACGGAACATCTGGTTATGAAGAAGCTGCAGGCCAAGGTCTTCTTGCTGGAATTAACGCGGGAAGAAGAGCGCTGGAACAAGAAGAAGTCATCTTAGGACGTTCTGATGCTTACATCGGTGTATTGGTGGATGATTTAGTAACAAAAGGAACAAATGAACCGTATCGTCTGCTAACGTCTCGTGCAGAATATCGTTTATTGCTTCGTCATGATAACGCTGATTTACGCCTTACTGAAATTGGTCGTGAACTAGGATTAATCAGCGATGAGCGCTATGCTAAATTTGAACAGAAGAAAGCGGAAATCGAGCAAGAGAAGAAACGTCTTTTCTCCTTTATTATTAAGCCGAACGAAGCTGTTCAACAACTGATTAAAGAAGCTGGCGGCAGCGAATTAAAAGATGGCATTCGTGCGACAGATTTACTTCGCCGTCCTGAAATGACATATACTCATATTCATCAATTAGCACCAGCTGATGAGACGGTAGATCCTGAAGTAGCTGAACAAGTAGAAATTCAGGTGAAATACGAAGGATATATTCAGAAATCACTTCAGCAAGTTGAACGCTTGAAGAAGTTAGAAAACAAAAAGATTCCTGATTATATCGATTATGATGCAATTAACGGTTTAGCTACAGAAGCACGTCAAAAATTAAACCAAGTGCGTCCACTAACGGTAGCGCAAGCTTCACGTATTTCTGGAGTCAACCCAGCTGATATTTCAATCTTGCTTGTTTATATTGAACAAGGGCGCATCGCTAAAGTATCAAATGATTAAAACTCTTAGGCGCGAAGAAAGGGAAACTCAATGAATATTCAACAGTTTCAACAGCTATTAGAAGAAAAGGGAATTTCTCTTTCTTCTAAACAGCTGAATCAATTTGAAAAGTATTATCAAGTTTTAGTGGAATGGAACGAAAAAATGAATTTAACTGCTATCACTGATCACGGTGAAGTGTATGAAAAGCATTTTTACGATTCTATTTCAGCTGCTTTTTTTCAAGACTTTACAGAAATTGAATCCATGTGTGATGTAGGTGCAGGAGCAGGGTTTCCAAGTATTCCGATCAAAATTTGCTTCCCGCATTTGCGTGTAACAATCGTTGATTCTTTACAAAAGCGTATTACGTTTTTAACGCATCTTGTAAATGAGCTTGAACTAGACAATGTCACACTATGTCATGATCGAGCTGAAACATTTGGTAAAAAAGAAACGATTCGCGAGTCATTCGATCTTGTAACGGCAAGAGCCGTGGCACGTATCTCGGTTCTTAATGAATTTTGCTTACCGCTTGTTAAAGAACAAGGACGCTTTTTAGCAATGAAAGGTGCTTCTGCCCCAGAGGAATTAAAAAATGGAGAAAAATCATTCCAAGTATTAGGTGGAAAAGTGAAGTCGATTGAACATTTCCAATTGCCTTTGGAGCAAAGTGAACGTTACATTATTTTAATAGACAAAATCAAGAAAACGCCTAAAAAATATCCTAGAAAACCTGGTACCCCGGTTAAGCTTCCACTAGAGTAGGCATTAAATAGATAGAGAAGAGAATGTTTCATATGAAACATTTTCTTCTCTATATTTTCTGTTTAGAAAGCAGGATATGATTAAAAAACATCGAATTAGTTTAAGGCGGGATTTTCCTGAAGGTGGTGTGGGACTATGAAATCTGCTTTTTCACGTTTTTTTAATTTAAAAGAAAAAGATGAGGATATTCATGTAGAGATTGAAACTGTCCAAGATGAAAATGTCGAAAAAGTTTTAAGAGATGAAGTAAAACAAATTAGGGTTTCAAGTATTATTCCAAATCGTTACCAGCCGCGTACTGTGTTTAATGAAGCAAAAATTGAAGAGCTAGCTCTGACTATTCATACACACGGTATTATTCAACCTATTGTGGTTCGACCGACTGAGGGCGAAGAATACGAATTAATTGCTGGAGAACGCCGGTGGAGAGCTGTACAAAGCTTAGGATGGGATACGGTTCCTGCAATTGTGAAACATTTTAACGATACAGAAACGGCCTCTGTGGCTTTAATAGAAAACTTACAACGTGAAGAGCTAACGGCTGTCGAAGAAGCACTAGCCTACGCAAAGTTAATTGAGTTACATAATCTTACCCAAGAGGCATTAGCTCAACGTTTAGGAAAAGGCCAATCCACAATTGCAAACAAGCTTCGTTTGTTAAAGCTTCCTGTTGAAATACAAGAAGCAATCAAACAAAAATTGATTACAGAGCGACATGCAAGAGCGCTCATTCCCCTCAAAAATCAAGAAAAACAACTTCAAGTATTAGCTGAGATTATTGAAAAACAATTAAATGTAAAACAAACGGAAGATCGAGTAGTTAAATTGTTAGAAACGCAGGTTAAAAAGCCAAAAGCAAAAAGAAAAGCGTTTAGTAAAGATACGCGCATCGCAATGAATACAATTCGTCAATCCTTGACAATGGTTAGTGACAGCGGTATTTCATTAAACACGGAAGAAGAAGAGTTTGATGANTATTTTCAGTTTACTATTAAGATTCCGAAAAAATAAAGAAATAGCCCTCATCTTTTTTTGATGAGGCTTTTTTATCAAAGTTTTTCGTCAGAAAATTCAATGAACAATTAAACTGTCTGGACAAATGGGATGGAAATGAAAGTAGGTGACAACATGGGGAAAATTGTGGCAGTTGCGAATCAAAAAGGCGGAGTTGGAAAAACAACAACCGCTGTTAATTTAGGAGCTTGTTTAGCTGAACAAGGAAAAAAGGTTCTACTTGTAGATGGAGATCC
>Ga0058695_1000049_pt1 | contig 18038 bp, 19 predicted proteins | sample AgamicMgMarz_FD_55042 | JGI IMG/M metagenome (GOLD analysis project Ga0058695, IMG submission 55042) | Agave microbial communities from Guanajuato, Mexico - Mg.Ma.rz | ecosystem: Host-associated > Plants > Phyllosphere > Phylloplane/Leaf | place: Guanajuato, Mexico | collected 2012-06-04 | reverse complement strand
AGTGCTCTTGTCACGGCTTCAATAATAGATTTCTTTACCTCGATATTATCAGCTCCTTTAGCGACAACTAACACGCCTCTTACTTTTGGCTTTTCGGTTTTAACTACAACAGGCTTTTCTTGTTCTCCACTTCTTACAATGACCAGCTGTTCGTCTGTTGAGGAATCTTCAACTTTACGAGTCCCTCCTTCACGGTCCGTTTCGTTGGTCGTTTGCGATTTTGTGACGCTGTTTTTTTCATATATTTTGGATTCTGTTGCATCTAGGTTCACAATTACTTTTACCTTACTTACGCCTCTAACTTGATCCAAAATATCTTTCAATTCTTCCTCATACCGCTCTTCATAACCTGTCATTGTTGTTGTCTTTTTAGAGCTAAAAGCGGGAACATCCTGTGATACCGGTGGTGCGCTGGTTTCTTTGCTTGCACTCTTTAGTAATCCGCCTGAATTCATAGATGTTGTGAGTGAGTTGCTAAATACCATAAAGATAACGCCTGCAGCTAGTAAAATACCTATATACATTAACTTTGAAGGTTTCTTCGTAGTTGATGACTGTTTAAGTGAAAAGAACCGCTGAAAAAATGATGGGTCACCTTTTTCTGGCTTTTGACTCATTTCGTGTCTCCCTCCTCCATATTCACAACAACTTGGCCTTGTTTTACATCCCATTTTGCTGCTAAATAGTTGGATAATTTCTTGGATTCTGTTGGTTTGTTTGGTTCGATCGGTGTGGAGGTATCAATAGAAATAACTTTCACAGCTGAAACAACCTCGGAATCATCCGATGCTTTTTTACTTACGGCAACTGAAATGGATTTAATATTATCAGCGGTAGGTTCGTCGTTCGGCTTTTTTGTTTCAATGTGAATTCGATCAATTGCTACACCATACTGATCCATCAACTCCTCTTTTACATCTGCCTCCATTTGGACAGCCATTTGTTCTAAAATATATGCACGTTGTGAAGCTTGTATTTCTTTTTTCTGATTTTCTATTGAATTTTCTACCTGCTGATCGGATCGAATAGATGATAAGCTAAGTGATTTCAGCATTTGATTAACATCCACTTTGAAAATTTGAAAAACGGGTGTAATAATAATCAGCATTAAAAGAAGTCCAACCACCAGCTTTGTATATTTTTGAAAACTAGAATTGGGCAATAGTAAATTAATAATGGTAGCTAATAAGATAAAAAGAACGATATTAGTAATCCACGTCGTTAAGGCCTGCAATTTCTTCACCTCACCATCATTGTGACGTTGCTCGCTGTAATGATGACCGTTAAACATAAGAAAAACATAAGCGAGACAACCGCAAGCGCCGCAAAAATATAGATGACGCTTTTGCTGATAATGCTCAAGCAGGAAATAACCGGTCCTCCTCCAATGGGTTGAAGAAGAGCTGCTGCTAGCTTATAGATAAAAGCAAGCGTTAACACTTTAATAGCCGGAAACGCGACGATTAACAGTAAGACTGCTACTCCAGCAATCCCTACTGAATTCTTTAATAGAAGCGAGGCACTGATGACTGTATCAGCCGCATCTGTGAATACACGTCCTACAACAGGTATAAAGTTCCCTGTGACAAACTTTGCCGTTCGAATTGTAATACCGTCGGCAACAGCTGAGGTGGCCCCTTGAACGGATAGCACTCCTAAAAAAACAGTTAGGAATATTCCGAGCACGCCAATGCTTATATTTCTCAACAGCTGAGCAAGCTGTGTAACCTTATGTTCATCTGAAATCGTACTCACAATGCTAAGCAGTGCTGAAAGAAAAAGCAGCGGCATCACTACGTATTGAATAAGCAAACCGCTTGTGTTCATTAAAAACAAAATCATCGGATGAAAAAAGGCTGCCGATACAACTCCTCCTGATGATGCCATTAAGGCAAGCAGCAGCGGCACCAGAGCTAAAATGAATTTGGTCATGGTCTCAATCGCTCCCGTTGCATAAGAGATAGCAATTTGAAAACTATTAAGAGCAATGATGATCAAAACCATATATACAAGCGCATACGCTACTTTACTTACGGTTTGCTGATTAAACGCACTTTGGAGCGTTTGTAAAAACACGCTAAAAACCGTTAGCATAATGAGTGTACCGAGGAGCTTTCCATTCGCTAATACTTCATGAAATAAAAACTTTACAAGACCTCCTAGCCATTCTTTAAGAGAGAACTCTTTTTCTCCTTTTAAAAAATCGACTAAACTTCCCTTCTGACTCTCGGGTAAAAAGCCGCCGTATTGGGTAATAATATCGTCCCAAAACTGTTTGACTTCATCGATACCGAGCTTATCAATTTGTTCATTGACAAGTTCTTGCTGCTTCGGGGGTTCGGAAGCTTGTACATTTTCTGGAAAGAAAAAAAAGAGGAACAAAAGAAGAGCGAGTATATTCACTTTAAACGTCCACCGCTTCATTTCGTCACCTCATAATTAAGTAAAATTAATTGGGCAGCATTGAAATAATCGTTTCAATAATGACCGTTAAAATAGGAATTGCCATGGAGAGAATCAGCACTTTTCCACCTAATTCAATTTTAGAAGCAATGGCACCTTGCCCTGCATCTTTCGTAATTTGAGCACCAAATTCGGCGATATAGGCGATACCAATAATTTTCAAAATGGTTTCCACATAAATCATGTTAACGTGGGCATTAATCGACAGCCGCTCGACCATCTTAATAATTTCGTAGATTTGATCAATTAAAAAAAGAAAGATCACGGATCCCACGAATACAACAAGTAAAAAAGCAATAGGTGATTTATGTTCTTTTAAAATAAGAGCCAAAAACGTAGCTACTAATCCTAAGCCCACAATTTGAAGCATTTCAATGGCAACTCACCCCTCTACCCTTGAAATAAAAAAACCGATTTGATTTTTTGAAATAAGTCCTCTACAATCGAAGCAACCATAAATAAAATATAAATAAAACCGATGAGGGTAACCCAGTTCGCGTAATCTTTTTTTCCCATCTGTTCGAGTACGGTGACTAAAAAAGCTACGACGATACCAATCCCAGCAATCTGAAAAATGGTGTTCATATCAATTCCCACATTCAATCCTCCTCTATCGCTACATCAATAGAATGACCAGTAGCAACCCAGATAGAAAGCCTAAACTTTTAACCATTTTTTCATAGCGGTTCTGCTTATCAACTGCATCTTGTTCTTCGCGTTCAAGATGATTCAGCGTCAGTAAGATATGCTTTTGCTGCGAATAACGATCATGCTGACCAAGCGTTTCACCAAATTGTTTTAAGATTTCTATTTCTCCCGTTTTAAGTGCGGTTTGTTTCCAAAATTGGTCCAACGTCTTTTCCCAAGCTTCCTTGACACTTTCACTACCTTCTTTTAATTTCATTGAAAACTCATTAAATAAAGAAGCCAAAGGATTAGGAAGCTGTAGAGATAACAAATGAGCAACTTCTTGAAGAGGCCGATTGCTGTACATAATTTCTGCTTCTAACGACCTCAGAGCCGTTTTTAATTGCCTGAGCTGCCTAGGTCTTGCACTAAGCTGCTTTGCAAACTCAAATCCTGTGTACGTGGAAGCAAATAAGATAAAGATGGCACCAAACAGTTTCATACACCATCACCCTTTACTATTTTCAATAAGCGACTTTTCAGCGGACGTTTTCATGGAATTATAGTGCTCATCGTAGATAGCCTGAAGTGTTCCAGGACCTCGGCTGTTCGATAGCACAATATACCTTTTGAATACGTGAAGTTTCATTAAAGCTTGCAAAGTGGGACGCTTCATTAAATCGTCAATGTCATAGCCATGAACAGTCATAATGACACGAACGCCAGCATTAACCGCTTCAAGTACGGCCTTACAATCTTCTTCACTTCCCACTTCATCCACGATCAGCACATCGGGGCTCATGGAGCGAATCATCATCATCATGCCTTCAGCTTTCGGACAGCTATCTAATAAATCCATTCTAGATCCGAATGTATGCTGAGGAACCCCTTTAACAGCCCCAGCAATTTCTGATCGTTCATCTACAATTCCCACTTTAAACGGAGGAATCTTAGAGCGCTCTATGCCAGTACTTATTACTCTGGCTAAATCGCGAATCATGGTTGTTTTTCCTGTTTGAGGAGGTCCTATAATGACCGTACTTTGCCAATAGCGATTGTATAAAAAAGGAATAAGCTGATTCGAAATACCAATCTTTTGTTTAGCAATCCGGATATTAAAGGATGATACATCTCGAATCACACGAACCTGTCCATTTTCCGTTACAACTTTTCCCGCTAGCCCAACCCGGTGCCCGCCTTCAATGGTGACATATCCTTTTTTCAATTCTTCTTCAATCATATAAATCGAAAACTGGCTTAATTTATTTAAGATAAATAAAGCATCTTCTGCACTTGGAAGATACGATTCGAAATATGGCTGATTGTTGATTGTAAATTCGACAGGTCTTCCTATGCGCACTCGAATTTCTTCTAGTACATGAGAATGGTTTGTGACATAAAATTCAACAGTCTTTTTTAAATTAGGCGGAAAGATTGCAAGTATTTCGTTTAACATATTCATCCCCTCATATTTGAACTCACTTCAATGTATTATAAGCTTGACCATTTTATGCCTACCTTTTATTTAAAAACACCGATTAAAATGAAGAGCACTCCTACTACAATCATGATTAATTTCCCAAAAGATAATTGATCGGCTACGGACACTAAACCTATGGTAAAAGAACTCACCATTACAATCGGACCCACAAGCGCTAACATTCCATTAATCATTAACGCTTTTTTCACATCATTGTTTGTGACAATTAAAATAGCGGCAATAAACTCAATAAATGAAGAAATAAATCGAAGGCACGCCATCGTTAATACCGTACCGTTTAAATGATCCAACCACTGCTTCATAAGCCCCTCCTATACCTCTGCGTTGTTTAGTACAACCTATGCAAAATAAGGAAGAGTTAGCACAAAAAAACATACAAAAAAGGCAGAGAATGATTCTCTGCCTTTTTTGTATGTTTGCAGCTTGCTTACACGATCCAATTACGCGCGTGATACGTAGCTGCTATCTGTTGTGTTGATAATTAATACGTCGCCTTCGTTTACGAAGAACGGAACGTTTACTGTTAAGCCAGTTTCCACAGTTGCCGGTTTTGTACCGCCAGAAGCTGTGTCACCTTTAATACCAGGTTCAGTTTCTGTTACTTTAAGCTCAACTGTGTTTGGAAGTTCAACACCTAATGTCTCACCTTGGTACATCATAATTGCTACTTCCATATTCTCTTTTAAGAATTTTAGCTCATATTCAATTGCACTTGCCGGAAGCTCTAATTGCTCATAAGACTGGTTGTCCATGAATACGTGCTGATCGCCGCTTGCATATAGATATTGCATTTTACGGTTATCAATTTGGGCTTTTCCTACTTTTTCACCTGCACGGAACGTTTTTTCTTGCACAGCTCCTGTACGAAGGTTACGTAGTTTTGAGCGAACGAATGCAGCGCCTTTACCAGGCTTTACGTGTTGGAAATCCATTACACGCCAAATACCTCCGTCTACTTCTACTGTCAAACCTGTACGAAAATCATTTACTGAAATCATGAAGAAATCCTCCTACATTTTATAAAATAATGAACTCTTTTGATGAGTGCGATAATGCCTCATTACCTTCTGCTGTGACGATCGTATCATCTTCAATACGAACGCCCCCTAAGTCTGGTATGTAAATACCTGGTTCAACGGTTACAATCATACCTGGCTGCAGTACATCTGTAGATTTCACAGAAAGTGATGGGCCTTCATGTACTTCTAACCCTACGCCGTGACCGGTCGAATGTCCAAAATACTGGCCGTATCCGTGTTCTGTAATATAATCACGCGTTAGCGCATCTGCTTCTTTACCCGTCATACCTGCTTTGATGCCGCTCATTCCGTTAAGCTGCGCTTGCAGTACGACATTATAAATTTCTTTTAGCTTATCACTTACTTCACCGACGGCAAATGTTCGTGTGATATCTGAACAGTAACCATTATAGTATGCGCCAAAATCAAGCGTTACAAGTTCGCCTTTTTCAATTACTTTGTCAGAAGCAACACCATGCGGTAAAGCCCCGCGATGCCCTGAAGCAACAATTGTATCAAAAGATGAAGATGTTGCGCCTTGTTTTCTCATAAAGAACTCCAGTTCATTAGATACTTGAAGCTCTGTTAAACCAGGACGAACAAAGGTTAAAATATGTTCATATGCTGCATCTGCTATTTTTGCAGCTTCCTTTAATATCTTAATCTCTGAGTCACTCTTTATCAAGCGTAAGTTTTCGATTGCGTGCGAGATTGGAACAAGTTCCGCGCCGATATGCTTATCAAATAATTGATGCTGTCCATATGTAACATAATTCTGTTCAAAACCAAGCTTTTTAATTCCAAATTGTTTCACTACATTCGCTACTTCTTCTACAATAGGACCCTTGTGCTGAACGATATCAAAACCTTCTGTTTGACTAGTTGCTTGTTCAACATAACGAAAATCTGTTACAAATGCCGCTTTGTCTTCAGAAATAATAACGACACCAGCAGATCCTGTGAAATTGGTCATATAGCGCCTGTTATATTCACTTGTAATTACAACACCGTCCACATTCAACTTTGAAAACTGTTCGCGTAGTTTTTCGATTTTCATTTTATTTCCCCCTTAATTGTAAAAGTGCCTGCAGGGCAAGCTCGTATCCGTATAAACCTAACCCGACAATTTGACCATGTGTAACAGGTGCCGTCACCGAATGATGGCGAAACTCTTCACGCTTATGTACGTTCGAAATATGTACTTCAATAACAGGAACAGATATACTAGCAATCGCATCTCGAATGGCATAACTGTAGTGAGTAAAAGCACCAGGATTGATCATAATCCCATCAAATTTCTCATCCGCTTCATGAATCCAGTCGATAATTACACCTTCGTGATTAGACTGTACGCATTCAACTTCTACCCCATGGTCTCTGCCTGCTCGCTGAAGCTTCTCTTCAAGATTTTGAAGATTATCTGTCCCATATACCGCTGGTTCGCGTACGCCTAAACGATTTAAATTAGGACCGTTTATTACTAAAATCTTATTCATCTTAATTCAACACTCTCCCCTACTACGAACCCTTTATGCAGCTCACTCATGTGAATTTGCACTTTATTTTTCTTTTTAAATCATTATATAGAATATATTAGCATACGTTGGAACATTCACACTACTTATTCGCCGTTTGAAAATCTGTAGATTCATCTTTTGTTTGAAGCTCTGCAGCTTCAAAAGAAATGGAATATCCGATGAATACACCATATAAAATATAAATACAGAGGGATGAAATAATCGTGTTAGCAGGAAGCTCTCCAATTGTTTTTAAGTTGGGAAAGAGCGGATTCAAAACAACGAATACAATTGCCCACCATAATAAGCCGTAAGCAAAACCTATCCAAATTGTTTTAAACTTCTTTAATAGGACGTAGTATAACAACCCGACAACAATAGATAATACCCCTATAAGAAAAATACTGACGATAACACCTATTCCTTTNTCCTTCCAATCACCTAATGCCCANGGATCTAAAAGCATATTTGGATTGATAACACTAAAGCTGAACAGATAATTTAAATAGCCAATAAAGCTCCAGAAAATCCCTCCAAAAAAGGAAATAAAGATGGCTTTAAATAAAAAAGACATTTCCTGTTTATGCGTAGGGTGGTTATCCTGTTTTTTTTCATGCTGTTCTTTAGGTTCTGACATATTAATCACCTCTTGATGTAGTATGAACTTTTTTCTCATTTCCTACTGACTCATTTCTAAGTTTTTACGTTTATTACTCTTCCTATACGCAAGAAGGGAGCCTGATATCAAAGAGACATTTTAAAACTACTTCGCACAGAGTTTCATAAACAAATTTTATAAGTGAAAGGAAAAAAATTCATAACAAGGGTGTGGAGATGAAAAATATTGGCTAAACTAGATAACATGCATCCGCCTAGAGGTTTATTTGATTTTGCTGTAGAATATAAAATACTAAGAAGTCTAGTCTAGTTAAGTTAGGTTGGTGCCTGAAATGTCTAAATTACAAAAACCTGCGTATGGTGGTCAAGCCGTTATAGAAGGNGTCATGTTCGGTGGCAAACGTATGATGGTGACGGCTATTCGCCGCAAAGATCAATCTATTGATTATTTTCATTCAAAAAGAAAATCAAATTCCGTACTCACTGCTTTAAAAAAAATTCCTTTTTTACGAGGAATTGCTGCTATTGTTGAAGCCAGTGCAAACGGTACGCAGCACTTGAACTTTTCCTCTGAACGCTATGACGTGAATCCAGAAGATGATGCTCAAGTAGCAGAAGAACAACAAAAAGAGAAAAAAGAATCAAAACTATCTTTAATATTTGGCGTTGCAACTATTGGTGTAATATCCTTTCTTTTCGGGAAAGTACTNTTTACATTGATTCCTGTGTTTTTAGCACAATTGACACGTCCTGTTTTCACTTCAAGTGTAGCTCAGGTTTTTATTGAAGGAGTATTTAAACTATTATTGCTCCTTGGCTATATTTATGTGATTTCACAAACGCCACTTATTAAACGGGTGTTTCAATATCATGGAGCAGAACACAAGGTCATTAATGCATATGAAAACAATGCTGAACTTACGGTAGAAGCCGTGCAAGCACAATCTCGACTTCATTATCGCTGCGGAAGTAGCTTTATCCTCTTTACCGTAGTTGTAGGAATGTTTGTCTACCTACTCGTTCCAACGGATCCTCTTTGGTTACGAATTGTGGATCGCCTTGCATTAATNCCAGTTGTCCTTGGTTTATCATTTGAAGTGTTACAGTTAACCAATAAAGTTCGTCATGTCCCTCTTCTTCGCTTTTTAGGTTATCCCGGTTTATGGCTTCAGCTTTTAACAACCAAAGAACCAAAAGATGATCAAGTTGAAGTTGCGATTGCTTCATTTAAAGAACTTTTACGCGTTGAAAATGAACTTTCTTCTACCANTGACGAACAAGTTGTCTAATCCACACCGTTTTGCTTTCTTTTTTTACTATTTTAGGAGGTGAACAAAATGAGACGTCCATTCGTGAAACCACTTGTATATGGTCTAATCGGGTTAGGAGTCATTGGCTTTGCATTTACGTTGATTACAGATCCAGCTGTTTTATTACGTCAAGCAGGTTATATTTTTCTGTTTATCATTTTGTTTTACTTAGTTTATCGGTTTATTCTCCGCCCTTCTCAGACAAAAGGTCAAGATAGAGGCTATGTGCGCGCAGTAAAACAATCAAAACTGCGTCAAAAAGAAAAAGAGCGAGGAAGCAACAAAGTTGATATGCATACGTATCGAAGCTCAAATAAGCGCCCGGTATCCAAATCAACGAAACCGCTAAAGAAAAAGAAAAACAACTCACACTTGACCGTCATCGAAGGTAAAAAAGGAAAAAAGAAAAATAGAGCATTCTTTTAAAAAAACAAGGAGAAAAGCCTCCTTGTTTTTTTAATAGCACCATTTTTTCAAAAATGCCCTTGTACGCTTTTTTCCAAACGCAATCAGCTCTTCCTTCCGTTCTTCTGTGAGGGTAAATTCTGTCGCAAAAACTTGATTAACAGGTAAAAAGATAATATTTTTTTCGTGACGTTTTGAAATATGTCTTGCATCGTGCGCATCTTTCATCGTCTCAAAAAGCGCGCTGAATAAACCAACGGCATTTTTAATTTTATTCCGTTCCCTTTCTTCGTCCTTCGGGCTCAGCTTCACACCAATTACCGGTCGNTTCTTAAGACTTTTATCATCATCAAACAGAAAAATTGGAAAGTTGCTTAACACGCCCCCGTCGACTATTAAACTGCTTGGGGTAGATTTTAATTTAACCGGCTCAAAAAAATATGGAATGCTGCAGCTCATTCGAACGGCTCTTGCTACAGAAAAGCGATTCGGGTCGATTTGATATTTAGGCAAATCATCCGGAAGAACAAGCATCGTACTGTTGGTCAAATCTGACGCAATAATACGCAGCGACTGATCAGGCAAATCAGCAAATGTACGAATTCCTCTGCTCCGCAATTTCTCAGCAATCCACTTTTCAAGCCTTTCTCCTTTATACAATCCCATTTTCCAATATAAAAACAGCCACTTTGTCAAGCTTGATGGTAAAAAAGACATTCTTTGATCTAAAAAAGACGATAACTCAATTTCATTCATCATTTCAACAATTTCTTCACTTGTATAACCGGCTGCTACAAATGCACAAATAATGGAACCCGCACTCGTTCCAGCTAACCGCCGAAAGATCAAGCCTTTTTCTTCTAGAGCTTGTAACGCGCCAATCAGTGCAAGCCCTTTAATACCGCCACCTGAAAACACTCCGTCGACGTACACAGCCTCTCCTCCAAACTACCCACTCTACATTTGTAGTCGACTCAGCAACAAGTTATGATAAAAAGAAAAAAAGCAGTGACGCTATTGGCCGCTGCTTTTTTCTTATAATTTTTGCTCTTCTTCATTTCGTTTTTGTACATTGCGAAGATCTTGAATACGGTTATGATTTTCTTCAAAGTATTGAACCAAATCTCCAATTCGATCAATGGAATTCCAGCTTAAATGATGTTCAATTCCTTCTACGTCATCATAAATATTTTTCTCATCTACGCCAATGATGCGCAGCAGCTGCTCTAAAAGCTCGTGGCGATAAACAAGACGTTTTCCAATCTTCTGCCCCTTAGCTGTTAAAACAAGGCCTCGATATTTTTCATAAATTAAGTACTCATCTTTGTCTAGCTTTTGAACCATCTTCGTTACAGATGAGGGGTGAACCGCCAATGCATCAGCAATATCAGACACTCGAGCGTATCCTTTATCTTCAATTAGCATATATATTTGTTCAATATAATCTTCCATACTCGGTGTAGGCATGAAATCTCCCCCAATTAATATTATGTATTGCTAATAATAAGTCATAAATGTCTGTTTNTTATAGTGATATCGTGTTCATGTTTGATAATCTATGTGAAAAAAACGTGTAAATAAAGCGATGTCATAAGATAAAACTGGATAAAAGACATTCAATTAAAATCATACTACAATGCTTATTCAAATACAAGAACCGTTCGATCCCGCTTCTTATTTATGCCCCATTTTTATACATAATAAAAGCTGACTCGTTTGAGTCAGCTTTTACTAGTCAATCATGTTCAAAATTAAAGGCCGCATTTCAGCTGTGCACCACAGTTTGTACATGTGTTGCATCCGCCCATTTCTTCTACCGTTCCTTGACGGCAAACCGGACAAGTATTACCTACTTCAGAACCNATTGTTACATCAGTTGAACGAATTTCATTAATTGTATCAACTAACACAACGTGCGGTTTCGTTTCTTCTTTTGGCGCTTCAATTTCTTCATCAAACGTATTTTCTTCTGCTTTTAGCGTTAAGACTTGTGCATCACGGCTGCCGTCTACGTACACCGTACCGCCTTTTGCTCCGCCTTTATACAGACGCTCGTACACTTTTTGAACTTGCTCTACTGTGTAACCGCGAGGAGCGTTTACTGTTTTACTAATTGAACTGTCAATCCAGCGCTGAATCACACATTGCACATCCGCGTGAGCTTGTGGTGCAAGTTCCATAGCTGAAATGAACCATTCAGGAAGGTTGTTTGGATCTGCTTCTGGATGCTGATCTAAATACTCTTGAACGATATCAGCTTTTACTTCAATAAATTTACCTAAACGGCCGCTTCGGAAGTATGAGAATGAGAAATAAGGTTCAAGACCCGTTGATACTCCAACCATTGTTCCAGTACTGCCTGTTGGCGCTACTGTTAATAAATGAGAGTTTCGGATACCGTTCTCTTTAATATTTTCACGAATATCTTCAGGCATTTTTTTCATGAAGCCTGTATTTGTGAATGCTTCACGTAAAGAAGCCGTTTCAGCATCTGTTTCGCCCACTAAGAACGGGAAGCTTCCTTTTTCTTTTCCAAGCTCTACAGACGCGCGGTAAGCCGTCGTTGCAATTGTTTCAAACACTTTATCTACTAACTCATTGCCTTTGTCAGAGCCGTACTCTGTTTCACAATAAATAAGAAGATCGTGAAGACCCATTACACCAAGGCCAACGCGGCGTTCGCCAAGCGCTTGCTTTTGGTTTTCTTCTAAGAAATAAGGAGTTGCATCAATAACGTTATCTTGCATTCTAACGCCCGTTTCAACCGTTTGACGTAACTTTTCAAAGTTAACAGTTTTCGTTTCTTTATCTGCCATTTGCGCTAAGTTAACAGCAGCTAAGTTGCAGACAGAGAATGGTGCAAGTGGTTGTTCACCACATGGATTTGTTGCAACAACGTGCTGACCATATGCTTGAGCATTTGTCATATCATTAGCATTGTCAAAGAAGAAAATGCCTGGTTCAGCTGAGTACGTTGCACAAATATTAATTAAGTTCCATAGCTCTTTCGCACGGATAGTACGGTACGTACGAACTTTGTTTCCTTGTTTTGCCCATTCGCGCACATCGCCTACTTCGTGCCAGTTTTCATTGTAGTTAGCCATTTCTTCTTTTGAATAGCTTTCTACGTCTGGGAAGCGAAGTTCATATTCACCGTCGTTTTCAACAGCATCCATAAAATCTTTTGTTAAGCATACAGAAATGTTTGCTCCTGTTAAAAACTCTGAGTTATGAACGCTGTACGTTCCGCCTGTTTGCAGCTTTTCTTCTGCATCTTTAATGATTTTTTCACTGAACCCACCAAGACCAGGAATTTGTTTATAGTTAATGATTCCTTGGTACATCGCTTCTTCAGACTCTGTTAGCGGCGTGAACTTCAATTTATCTTGTGCATGCTTTTTAATCATTTCGTCATTTGTGTTTTCAATTAAGAAACGTAAAATGCGAGGGTTTTGCATTTTAGAAATAATAAACTCTACAATGTCAGGATGCCAGTCGGCAAGCATGATCATTTGGGCCCCCAATTTGTTACTCTTCGTTAAGAAGGGTACGGTCATTTCTGCCGTACTCTTACACTTTCATGTAAGATCAGACTATATCATCAAAGAAGAAAATCCCTTTGTCTCGTGCCCCATAGCCACGTTGCCGTTTGCTATGGTTTACTCCTTCCTTTGCTTCCATCATAACACCTACTTTATTCACTAAAGTTTTATTACATTAGAACTTTTAGGAAGTTTCAATAGTCGTTGAACCTTTATCTTCGTTTCCAAAGACACTTGGCTGCTGATTGCCCAATCTTTCCTCTTTTCTAACCATCACGCTCATCGTTGCCGATCACGTTGTGGTGAAGAAAGCTCTAAGGGTGTTCCAGCAATTCACGAGATTACGTCGCCGGTTTGTTAACGACGCGACCCACCTTGCTCAACAAGATGCGTCAGTTTAGCAATATCATCTAACCATGAAACCGAACCAGATGATTTGCCGTTTACACCGCGAGCCAGCGTGTTGCGCGGGCGAAGAGTTGAACCATTCGTTCCAACACCGCCTCCACGGCTCATGATTTCCATTACTTGTTTGCGGTGTTCTGAAATACCTTCACGTGAATCTTTTACATAAGGCATTACATAACAGTTGAAGTACGTTACGTCTGTGTCAGCACCTGCACCGTAAAGAACGCGGCCAGCTGGTACAAAGTTTAGCTGAACAAGCTCTTGATAGAACTTTTCAAACCACTCTTTGCGCTTTTCTTCTGTTTTTTCTACAGAAGCTAAGCCTGTTGCATTACGTTTTGCAATTTGCTCGTAGAAGACCTCTAGAGGCTTTTCAATGACATCCAGCGAACGAGTAATTAACCCGTTTTCTGCTTCTTCAGGCGATAAAGCACCTCTAAACTCATCTTCTACCTTGACAACAGCGGTCTTTTGCTCAAAATTAATGCTTTCCACATAGCCAAGTCCTCGTGCTGGAAATTTTGGATCTTCTTTTACAGTTAGAACAACAAAATCTCCTTCTGATAACGTCAATTTTTCCGTATCTTTAAAAGCATAGCGGTCTAACATTACCAATCTTGAAACACCTTTATGAGTCAACTTCATATCCGGTGTAATCGGATGTACTTGCGGAAAGCGTTCAATATCTGAATTGAGCTTTTCAACATTCATATTCACTTTTTGATTTAACAAAACAGTCATTCTCACAACTCCTTACCTATCGAACATCTATAAATTTATTAACTCTTTTTCCTTTTAAAGGAAAAAGAGTTTTTCAATCAACTATCAATAACTTACCACAGGGCTTGGACGAATTCAATATATAGTATTTGACACTTATCCAAACATCTACATATAGAAGGGTGTCAAGTGAAATATTTTTTTTTTCATAAAAAAAGTGTTTGACTTTTCTTCCCTATGTATTCTATTAGCGAAGAATTATTTCTAAAAATTCCAATAAAAAGTGCAACTTATAAGAAGTTGCACTTTTATCTATTTCCCATCGGCATCCGTTTAGCGCTTAAAGTTCCATTCATCCGATCCGTACTTTGTGCGCGCTAGTTCTTCTACGTATGCTTCCTCTTCTTCAGACAGTGTATACGGTTCTAAATCGATATCAAGAGCCGAAGCAAATCCTTTATAAAACGCTTCTTTTGCTTCTTCAATAGAGATTTTGCGGCCAGCAATTGCATTGATGGCTACCGCTTTAGAACGAAATGCGCGCTGCATTCTTTCTTTCACGCGATCATTTGGATAATTAAACACGCTGAATAATTTATCTTCATCAATCTCTAACAGAATAGAGCCGTGCTGTAGAATAACTCCCTTTTGTCTAGTTTGGGCACTTCCAGCAATTTTGCGGCCCTCTACAACTAGTTCATACCAAGAAGGAGCATCAAAGCACACGGACGAACGAGGGTTTTTTAAGCTATTTTTTTCTTCTTCTGAACGAGGAATAGCAAAATAAGCCTCGAGCCCTAACGAACGAAATCCTTCCAGTAAACCTTCAGAGATTACGCGATATGCCTCTGTAACTGTCTTAGGCATGTTAGGATACTCTTCAGATACAATTACGCTGTACGTAAGCTCTTCATCGTGAAGCACGCCCCTGCCGCCCGTTGGACGTCTCACAAAGCCTAGTCCTAATTCTTTTACTTTATCAAAGTTAATTTCTTTTTCAGCTTTTTGAAAATAACCGATTGACAGCGTTGGAGGGTTCCATCCGTAAAAACGAATCGTAGGTGGAATTTCTCCTTTACTATGCCATTCTAATAACGCTTCATCTAACGCCATATTGTAATAAGGCGAACGGTTGTTGGAATCAATAAATCTCCACTTTGCTTTCATCTACCTCATCCTCAGCTATATGTAATATAAAAAATAAATCCGTTTTTTAGTCTACCAAAAGATTGAGCTAAGGAAAAGCAAAGAGCAACATAAAACTGTGAATTCAAATGTGGTAGTTTTTTCATTTTCGGGAAGAAATCCGCTAGATTCAAGGCAAAATCGCTTTACTTCTAATTTCATTCACTTATATAATAAGAGTATGGATTTTGTCGAAGAAAGGAAGAATCAGCATGTCAGCAATTACAGCAGTACTCATTTTACTTGGAGTAATCATCATATACTCTGTCGTTATGTTCTTTTACCAACGTCGCATTATGAAAACGTTAACTGAAGAAGAATTCCGCACCGGCTACCGCAAGGCACAGCTAGTTGATATTCGTGAACCGAATGAATTCGAAAACGGACATATTTTAGGCGCACGAAATATTCCTCTTTCACAGTTCCGTATGCGCATTAAAGAATTTCGTCCAGATCAGCCTGTCTACATCTATTGTCAAAGCGGAATGCGCACAGGACGCGCAGCACAAATGCTTCGTCGCCACGGTGTTCAAGAAATCTATGATTTAAAAGGCGGCTTCAAAATGTGGAACGGTAAAGTGAAAAAGAAAAAATAATGGTATGTATATAGAAAAACCTCGCCTTTGGGCGAGGTTTTTTGTTAGACGTTTTGAACAGCCTGTTCTTTCTGATAGCGAAGGACTGGCTTTCTCGCTGCGAGCGTTTCGTCAAGGCGCTTCACAACCGTTGTATGCGGAGCTTCCTGTACGACTTCAGGCGTTTCTTCTGCTTCTTTTGCAATTTGAATCATCGCATCGATAAACGCATCTAGCGTTTCTTTCGACTCCGTTTCCGTTGGTTCGATCATCATGCACTCTTCTACGATAAGCGGGAAGTAGATAGTCGGCGGATGATAGCCAAAATCAAGCAGTCGTTTCGCGATATCCAATGTGCGCACGCCAAGCTTTTTCTGACGTTTTCCTGATAAAACAAATTCGTGCTTACAGTGACGGTCAAACGGCAGCTCATAGTGTTCTGCTAAACGACGCATCATATAGTTGGCATTTAGCACAGCGTTTTCCGTCACGGCTTTTAAGCCGTCTGGACCCATTGAACGAATATACGTATAAGCGCGAACGTTGATACCGAAGTTGCCGTAAAACGGCTTTACGCGTCCAATTGACTGAGGACGGTTATAGTCAAAGTGATAGCCTTGTTCTGTTTTCACAAGCACTGGTTTAGGCAAATACGGAATTAAATCTGCTTTTACCCCTACCGGACCAGAACCAGGACCGCCTCCTCCATGAGGGCCTGTAAACGTTTTATGAAGGTTTAAATGCACAACGTCAAACCCCATATCTCCAGGACGGGCTTTACTTAATACTGCGTTTAAATTTGCACCATCATAATAAAGCTTTCCACCTGCTGCGTGAACAATTTCAGCCATTTCTAAAATATCTTCTTCAAATAACCCTAGCGTATTTGGGTTTGTTAACATTAAAGCGGCTGTATCTTCTCCTACTACGCGGCGTAAATCCTCTAAGTCCACTAAACCATGTTCGTTTGATTTTACCGTTACCGTTTCAAATCCCGCAACTGTTGCCGAAGCCGGGTTCGTTCCGTGAGCTGAGTCTGGAACAATGACTTTTGTTCGCTGCGTCTCACCATTTGCTTCATGATAGGCACGAATCATCATAAGCCCGGTCCACTCGCCGTGAGCACCTGCTGCTGGCTGAAGTGTTACTTCATCCATTCCCGTAATTTCTGTTAAATGCTCTTGTAAATCATATAAAAGTTCGAGAGCACCTTGAACCGTTTGCTCATCTTGAAGCGGATGAATATGCGCAAACCCAGCAATGCGTGCTGCTTGTTCATTCACTTTTGGATTATATTTCATCGTACATGAACCAAGNGGATAAAACCCTGAGTCNACTCCNTGATTTCGTTTTGAAAGCGCGGTGTAATGACGCATAATATCGAGTTCTGATACTTCAGGAAGCTCAGGAGCTTTGGTACGCACATACGCTTTTCCAAGCAGTTCTTCAGCATTTACTTGCGGCACATCTAACTCTGGCAATGAATAGCCGATTCGCCCTTCTTTACTGCTTTCAAAAATAAGTGATTGATTTTGATTAAGCATGAAGATCCCCCAATTCATTTACAAGTTGNTCAATTTCCTCTTTTGTACGGAGCTCTGTAAAAGCAAGCAGCATGTGATTTTCAAGCGCTTGGTTATCACGGCTAAGATCATAACCGCCAATTATTTTTGATGCTAATAAATGATTGTTTGCTTCTGTTACCGAAACCGGAAGCTTCACGACTAATTCGTTAAAAAACGGTCCTTCAAATGCTACATTTACCCCTTTTGCCTTTAACGCTTCATATGCATAATGCGTTTTTGATAAGTTTTGCAGCGCCATTTCTTTTACACCTTGCTTGCCTAAAGCTGTCATTGCAACTGATGCCGCTAAAGCATTTAACGCTTGATTTGAACAAATGTTAGACGTCGCTTTATCACGGCGTATATGCTGTTCACGCGCTTGAAGGGTTAAAACAAACCCTCGCTTACCGTTTTCATCTACCGTTTGCCCTACTAATCGTCCTGGAATTTTTCGCATAAGCTTAGACGTAGTTGCAAAGTATCCGCAGTGCGGTCCTCCAAATTGACTTGGAATACCAAATGGCTGTGCATCTCCAATGACAATATCAGCTCCGAATTCTCCAGGAGGCGTAAGTAAACCTAA
>Ga0058695_1000046_pt1 | contig 18503 bp, 8 predicted proteins | sample AgamicMgMarz_FD_55042 | JGI IMG/M metagenome (GOLD analysis project Ga0058695, IMG submission 55042) | Agave microbial communities from Guanajuato, Mexico - Mg.Ma.rz | ecosystem: Host-associated > Plants > Phyllosphere > Phylloplane/Leaf | place: Guanajuato, Mexico | collected 2012-06-04 | reverse complement strand
GAAAGGTCCTTCCCTTTGGGGTCGGTTGTGGGCGAGGAGGGATTCGAACCCCCGACACCGTGGTTCGTAGCCACGTGCTCTAATCCTCTGAGCTACAGGCCCCACCCCGCCTCCACTGGATCTGTTCCCGGGAGTATCCTCAAAAAAAGGAACCTTTCCTCTCCTTTCAGTCTTTTCACTACGTACCTCTCCCGGTGGTCGTTCAAAAAGAAACCTCTAATTCGATGAAAGATGGGATCACTTTCCCGACCTTGCTCATGCGGGATGTAGCGATAGGTCTTCTTCATGGTCGGCCTGGGACCTCCTTCAATATTCTTATTGAATCTCTCCTTGAAAGCCATTTGATCTGTAGGTGTAGGAAGAGGCTTTCGCAACTCCGCTCCAAATTCGATTTTGAATCTGCATAAGCTTCTATCGTCGTGAAAGGCTTGGTATTTGCACCAAAAGGGAGAAAAGTACTTAAAGGACTGATGCCATGGAGAGGGCCCTACTTTGTGCTAGTGCATCCCAGGACGTCCCAAAGATTGGTTGAGGCATCGATGACGTGAAATGTGACATAAGTCATCATATCTTCGATCATTAACCGTAATCGGATGGTGCCTAGGGTTGCCCGATTGCTTTCATCCTTGTATCATGACATTGCTTGGACTGAGATCTTTTCTAGTATATGCCCCGCATCAAATGAAAGGGGATGATCTTGATCGCGGACCGGCAGTAACAGATGATTCTGTATGTCTTCAACTTCCAGCCATCCACAAAGGCCGGTTGTGCAACTTAGTCTCCAGCAACATAAAACAAATTCTATAGAACAGCATTGAGCCGTCGATGTGTCGTACGCCCCTCTGCATGACTTTACTCAGGAAAGGACAGAGCTCTAATCAGCGCCTTTAACAGATCTTTCGATAGACAGAATTCGTCGTACACGCGACGCTTTTAAGGTCTTTTCTTCAGATGGGCGCCATGAAATTGTATTTGATCCTATCAGGGGAAGCTGTTTGGTTAGGTGGAGATGGGGATGCCCCCACGGAAGATGCTGGAGGCTGTACGTCAGGTAATTGCCGACCTTTGAGTTATTTTTTGAACATAAACTGCTTCCTCCGGGAAGTGGAGTGGACCATCATTTTCGTCGAATACTTAAGATCGTGATATCAGAATTGAAGAATTCGACGTTCTCCCAAGGACGAATCCCTTCTTAAAGTCCAATCCCAACCTCGCATTCAACCTCCTCGGACATGAATCCCATTCGTGCAATAAGACTTCCCCGACGTGGTGGATATTGAAAAAATTCCTTAATGTCTCTCGTCAGCATCCGATTAGATGAGATGTCACTTCGTCACCTTCCCCATGTGCGTCTTTTTCTTTCCTTTCCTTCCAAAGAGCTTGCATTCTTTTCGATTCTGGAACAAAAAATTTTGATTAACCGATTCTTGCCAAGACCGCTCCTTCTGTCCATCAATGCGTAACTGAACTAAGGCTTTCAATAATGAATTGGATGGCATGCTTTCGACGTGCTGTGATGAGAGGTGCCTTAGCTTAGCCTAACATATTAAAATCCCGTCCTTTTGATGAGTCAATGTCCCTTCACAAAGTGAAAGTGATTTTACTTTTTTCTTCTTTCTTAACTGAAACTTAATAGAATAATAAGAAATAACTGGGCAAAGGCTGGGTATGGCCGCAAGGTAGCGAGTGCAAAGCAAAGAGGCGGTAATGCTAATTAAGGAGCCTTCCTTGCATGGCCTCATCGCATTCTCTCTCTTGATGAAGATAGCACGGGAAGGAAAGAGGCCAAACCAACCCATGAAGTAAGCATGGGCCCTTCCCTTCGTCGCGCTTGACGGAAAGTATGGAGGAAGAGTAAGCTGTGGCACTCGCCCTTGCCATTGAGTCAGCGCTTTCAGTAAGAGTCAGCCAGGTGCCGGCTAAAGGTCATCTACTGCCGATGGAGTAAGCGTTAAGGAGCGAAGATACTCGACTGAAAGGAGAGAAGCGAAGACCGAGTCTTTGTACTTCCCCAAAGCTACTGCTTTCCAGGGATCTCCCTCGAAGAATGGATGAGAAAGCCTTGCTTGAAGCTTGCATTCAGGAAAGTCTGTCTCCGGTCTTTTTAGCACAGATGACTTGCTTGCATACCTTCTCCGAGATATGGAAAGGGGGTTCAGATACAGGCTGGCATTAAAGGAAGCAAGCGCTTTCAGCACACACCTAAACAATCGTGTACTTGGGAGCCCCGAGACTTCCAGCTATATACAGACTTTACGTACAGCCAAGGAAGGAATACACTTTACAAAGGATCTACTTAACTAGCAAATGAGCATTTCATACTTTCCCGCGCTACTTCCCAGTCCAATAGAGGTCTTTCCAGTAAAAGGAGGTCGTGTACCACAGTTCGAGTTAAAAAGAGGAAAGGGGCGAAGCGCGTTTTTGAATTTCAGTAGAGGCGGTAGGAGGCAATAATTAATTAAGCCAGTATGAATGGAGCCTTGTTTATTAGGCGTTATCGATGTGATGTATATTTCTTGGCTCTAATCCTCGGGGCACTGCTTTCACTCGAAGAGCTTCTCTTTCGCTTCTAAAGCACAGTTGCAATTGGGAAGCCGGGAGGAGTAGTTGAAGAAAGCTTTCATAAAGAACCCGCTGTCAGTTCGCGGCCTAGATCGGATGTTTTCGACCCCAGTCGAGCGATTTCCCATCCAGCTTTCTTTGGTATCAAAAAGTAGCGTCAGCCTGGCTCTTGAGTTACCGGGAAAAGAGTTCCCGCCCAGCGTTACTGGAGGAGAACGTCTATGGGGAGTAGCGGCTTTTTGAGCTCCAAAGCGACTTTCCTTTCGCCTATGCCTCAAGCCTGTCTACTCCTAACAAGTCTAAAGATAGAAGTGACTTTCTAATAGTACGGCTGGAATCAGGTTCTCCTACGCTAATCGAGGGCTTCCTCTCTTCGCTTTCAGCGACTTTCCTTTGTCATTTATTATCAGCTCGCTTACATTGGAATAGAAAGAAATGACACACCACTACCTACCCTAGTGGTTTGGTTCGCCTTTAATCGCTACTCGGAACCTCTGGCTGAAAAGATTGAATGACTTCAAAGGGCCAATCTCAGGTCAAAGAGACTTTTTCTCTCCGGTAGCTAAACTCACCATGGAATGAGGGACCGTACTCGTCTTAGAGCTATTTCGACTTATTCAATTGAAAAAAGAGCACTTCCTTACCTGATCAAACCGGATTTCCCGCATCGGGAAATCGAGGGGTCCTTTGGTGCCTTAGGGGCAATCATCTGCGCCAGTGTATAAAAAGACATTTTCCTTTTTTACAGTAGCGCGGAGAGCTTATGGACAAAAGATGAGGATTCCGGCGGCTTTTGCCACTTATGATCAGTGTTCACAAGAGCGAGACGGTTCAATGTCTTACAATGTTCAAGCAGCATTCTTGCCGGAAGGATTTTTTAGGAGGCCCGGACACCTACCGAACATCCCTGAAGGATGGAACAACATGATGAAGAAGGCGGCGAAAGTATAGAGGAAAATATGGGAAGAGAACAAAGAGATCTCTGAAAAGGGGAGGCAAGGAAGTAATAGAAATGTTGAAGAGGAGACAACCCGCTCTTTAACTTTTGACTATGCGCGTCGTGTGCTCGATAACGCAATCTTGGAAAAGAGTTTTGATGAACTGTCACTAAACTAAAAAAGAAAGAAGAGGAAATCGAACTGCGAACGTTGGATATGTAGAGGTACACATATGTAAGGTCATTAAACTGCTCAACCTTACCCCGCATGCCTTATTTTAATATAAAAAGCCCATAAAGAAAATAGATAGGTGGATTGTCAAAAAAGGCTACCTAATAAAGATCAAATGCTTAGTCATAGGATCAGCGATTAGCAACTGAGACCGGCCAATGGCCTAATACTCGATTATGAGGGGGGTGACAGAAAAAAATAGAGATTAGCTTGGCTACTTTTCCGCCCTATAGGAAGATTAGCTTCACAGGTTACTTTTATTCGGCTTCCGTACACAGATCTAAATACGATAATCCAACCGAAGCGAAGTCAAGTTCACAGCTTCTGGTGGAGTCTTCTCTAAAGCGACTGGGGGGCGGGTTCCCTAAACCAAGCCGTTCTTATAGCATAGCCCTTGCTTTCTTTCCCTTTAAGTGTACGCCGGGCAGGAAATCGAATGGTGCTGGTGGATGTACTTATAGTCTAACTGTCGTTGGAAGGGACTTCTCGTACTTCAGGCACTCCAGAGGTTAGTTTGTAAAAGAGTGAGAACATGTGAAACAACAAAGAAAATGTTGAATTCCAGCTGATTCTAGCTAAAGCTAAAATATCTCATAATAGGTAAGGGAACTGCATCTTTCACTAATGTACCAACTGTCGTGAGTTGGTCGGGTCAAGGACCTGGGGAAGTCGCTACGGAGTAGACTTGAAACCGAGCTGGAACATGGCTGGGAGTAGCCTTGAACAGTGCTGGTCTACCCCGATTTACCCATTGAGAGGGACTGAAAGCCTTGCTTTCGCCACCCCTATTAGTAGAGCTCTATTGAGAAAGACCTTGGAATTGGCCAATCACCAAGGGCGATCTTAGGTTAGCATTCTGTTAGAACGAATAGAACGAAAAAGAGTTCAGTTCACCGGTACGGCACAGCCGGAGAGAGCGAAGCGAGCTTTATAGAAGCTCGAAGCCTTTTTTACAGGAGCTATGAAGCTTCAAAAGGGCTGTCTTTAAGAGTGACAGGGTTGTCGTAGATCAGTTATAATAGACACCCCTTGTTTGTACTCGAGGACCGTGCGGAACCCCGCCTGAAAGACAAAGTCAAGTCTATGGCCAGACAAGCATTGCGGTTAGACAGAGCATTCCTTCCATCTCTCAATGCTTTGGCGACCCCTATTAGTCAATTAGCTGCAGACTTGAAGATCACTATAAGGGTCAGCTGACGGCTAGCAAGTAGCGAACCTGAGACCAAAGGTAGGCTACTATGCTTCAAAGCTGCGTTTAAGGAGGACGGAAGGTAGAGCGTGGAGCATTTTCTTATTATGTACTTCTTTTTGGCTAAGTCTTTTCTTTGTTAGGCTAGCTGACGCCCGTCGTCAGGTCCGAGTAGACGTCACTATAAGGGCCAGCGTCCAAGGACCTGCCAGACCGCGGATCTCACTTAAGCACTCGACGTCACTTTTAGCAATTTCAAGGGGCAGGGTCAACGATCACTCACGTCACGGGCAGCAGATCCGACGAGCTCAACTTCCACTGAAAAGAGAGGCGTCACCTCAACCTCAGATTCGAAGCCATCAGGTAGAGATTCCCCTTATCTTCTTATTGGTGGTACGGCTCCAAGGGCTAGGCCTTTCCTCTGCAAGCCTATTAAGTTAAGTAAGCCAGGTCAGTACTTTTTTTGGCCTTCACCGGCTAGACCTCCGGGAGGACTGTCCATCCCCTGTCTATTCATCGGGCTTTGGCACGCTCTCTCTCTGGGGCCGGAATACCTGGACCTCGGGTTAGAAGGCAGATTGTCCTTTCCCCATTATATACGTAGTGGTCAATTGCTCTTCTTTGAGGGCTAGAAGCATCAAAAGGTCATTGAGGATGGTCAAAGCAATGGAGTTTTCCGAGGGGAGCAGAGAATTCCACTCCTTGATTTGGAGGTTACAGCCTTGATTATGAATAAGCCGTGAATATTCATAGTCAGGAGCGAAAGCCAAAAGACTGAAAGGAGAGGTACGTAGTGAACACCGGGAGAGGAATTACTAGCTCGCAGGCTTAAAAATGATAACTTCCTTCCTTGCCCTCGAACCGACTATCCAACGACATGGAAGACTTAGCATTGGCCTATCACTCAAATTCAATTTTATAGCACGCCAACAGGAGGGGCTTCTTACAAAAGCACTCCAACAACTCGCTTGAACTTGAAGAGAGAAGCGAGAAAACGGAAAGCGCGCCATAAAGCCTTCGAGCCTCCGCTTGCTCCGCGGTAAAGAGAAAACTCTTTCCCGGAACGAGCATACTGAGGCTATGACAGCCTCTTCTCTCTAGTCCCAATTTTCACCTAGTGAAAGAAGCTTGTATCTAATTTCCGAAAGCAAGTAAGTAATCTCTTTTTGCACTCCCTTCTTTATGATGACTATCCAAGGAGGGTCCTATAGCCCCCAATAACACTACTGATAGCGATGTCGCTCATCCCGGCTCTGCTTTGCCAATTCCAGTTCTGGTTCCCTGACGCTGGCCTTACTTCGGAAGTAGAGTTAAGCAGTTACCGGGGAATATAAGTCAGTAGTTTTCTTTGTTGACACGAAGTAAAGAGATTGTTGTATAATCCCTGCCTGCTAAATCAGTATATCCTGACTTGAGTTTCAAACCTTCAGAATGAGCCGCAAGAAAGTATAGTCTGGTACTTAGTAGTTTTGTTTGAATACAAGGACCGCTGTCTGTAGTAAGATTGATTGCTTTATACTCTTTATCCTGCAGCTTCAACAGCGTTATACTTAGTTCAGATTCAAACCTCAAAGAGAGGTAGGCCAGTCAGTCTAAAAAGTCTTCATAGTTGGCTTATTTAGTTCTTACCAACCTGAGAAGTCTTATGCAAGGGAATCTCGGTAGTTACCGAAAGGAAGGAAATCAGTCTAACTATTGGTCTTTCAATCCCATCCTGTGAGAAGTTCGAAATCAGTCCTCTTTCGTTCCCCGTAAGCCTTCAAGTAATGGATCTGACTCATGTCTTTATTAAACATCTAGTCAAGGTCCCCGCCGTAAGCCTGCAAAGATGATTTTCTCCTTTTTAGCCGCTATAGGGCAGAAAGCCATTAAGAAGGCAGAGATAAAAACAACTGTAACTCACTTAAAACAATAAGGAGGAGTGGCCGCTAGGCCCATATCTCTAAGAATCCATTTCTAAACCCTATTAATCTCTTAATTAGCCCTCTAAGAGAAATTACGTAAAGCAGAGATGAAGCTACTTCGGACTAAGTTGTAGTTGAATCTATTCCTTATCGGCTAACTGATCTGTAGGTTCGGAAAGCCTCTGCTCGTCATGCTCTAAAGTCGTTTACCTGTTATTCTTAACCGGTAACTGCCAACAGAATCTATTCCCCTTTACCCTGGGATTCTATTCCCGGCTCAGCTCCATAGAACTCCCTGCCGGACTTCAGTATTTCGTTTGTCTTTGTTCCCGAGCCCTGAAATAGCCTAAGATGAAGTTGCAATTCCCGGGGATTCTATAGATTCAATTCCAATTCTCTGAATTGCCGCCTATTCCTCTAGCTATCTCAAATCCCATCCTGCGCTAGGAAAGGTAGTTTAAAGCATGGAATGAAGTTTCAACAGAATTCCTGATTGAGAGACTATGGATCAAAACCACCGTAACAAATAGGGGTGGGTCCGATGTTCCATTTTTTCCGGGGAAGAAATTGACCGGTGTAAGGAATCATATTCTCATCAAAGGTTTTCTGCCCTCGGTTTTGTAAGATATTCGTTGGGACTAGTAGATCTTCGGCCTAGGGTTATCCTTCTCTGGTCGGTATTGTATTCTAACTAAACATCTTTCTTTGATTCCCCAGTAAATTCATCTACGTCTGATAGAGTTGTGGTACTTGGAGGAAGTCAATAAATAAATGAATTAGATCCCGGGATGAATGAAGGGACCCATAGGGATGGGGCACGAGAGAGGATGCTTTGAACTCTGTCTCCAGCAGGGCTGGTATTAGATCGAGGAAGCTAGCTAACCTATCCTACTGGCTTGCCTTTCATCCCGGGCTTGCAACAAGAAAAGATGAAGCTTTGCCTTCTCCGGCTGCTCAATCTTTTGTTCTTGCAGCCTTCTTATCTTCTTTCCTTGCCTAGCTTACAGATTCTGTAAGGGCACTAGAAAGAATAATATATGCATAATCTTCCTTTCGGAACTTCTCTGCTGGAATTGTAACTAAATAGAAGTCCTAATCTTCGAACTTTCAATCTTACAGCCTTTCCTCCCTTTGAATATGAATAGGCAGGAGGGGGAATTACATACTTCAAATCGGTAATCAATTCCGGAAAGAGGGAAGTCAAGTCAGACCAGCAAGCATTGGGAGATCAGAGGCATTTGAATATCATATGGGGCTTAGGAAGAGCCTACTGATAGCAGATGCAGGATTTGATTACAAAACTAGACTGTCTGTCTTTCCTACCGGATTAGATAGGGGATTTGGAAGAGAATCCCTGGGTCGGAAATAATGACGTTTGATTCTACGTCAAAGCCTGTAACTACTTCGACTGACTTACTTCCAGCTTCGGAATTAGACTTCTCTCTGGCTTCCGACTGAGGAAAGCTTGCTTACTTATTATATGTTCTATTTAGATGTTATATGAGATTTCTCATGCTATCTCTTCTTTCCCTAACAACTTCATGCCTACTTTATCATAATCATAGGAAGCTGGGTAATGCACAACAATAGAAATTAGATGCTTTGAAGCAAACTTCGTAGTTCTTTCCGGTTTCTGCCATCTGTTCTCTTAAGGCATAACAAGACTTAATTATAGGATTATCCGCAACAATATCAATCGTTGATGCTTGCAGGTCAATCACGGCTGTAAAAAGATTCTAACCTATCGCTTCATTCCTAAAGCAGTAAGTCTTCCAAGTCCTTACGGGCTAGTGAAGTGCCCAATGTTTTTGGTTGTTATTAGTTACGGTTGTTCGGATTTCTCTGTCACCGACAGTTCGAACTCTCCCCTCTTCCTTAAGGAAGACTGATGTGCCCGGACTAGTAGCTTTCCTACCAGATCAGAGGCTTTTAGAGCCTACTTCATTTGCTCAGTCAGACTGACGGTGGAAGATAAGGCTTTCGGCCGAGGGTCAACTATTTGTATTTGTTGTTTCAAGTTACGCTTGTTGTTTTCTATAGTACCTAATTCCGGAATTCTATAAATCCGGGTTAAAGAGGGGAAAGTCTTTACTTGATTCGAACTTACAACCTGGCCTTACAGATCCAACTTCTGGTAATTCTGTAACAGCTACATCAAATCCTAACAATCTTAGCGCCCTAGTAAACTATACCTTATACCTGGAAGCTATCCTGACTTACCTAGTGGCATTGAAGATAAGGCTTTCAACTTCCTGACTAGATCTCCTGTAACTCTAAATAGAAGAAGTTAAGTCCTAACCTAACTCCTCAAGCTATAAGTCTTCCCTCTTCCTTGCCTACAAGAGGTGAGGAATGAGGCTGATTTTGGCCTTCGTAATGCCCGGCCTTGAAAAAGAAAGACTGAAAAACGGCTTTCCTAAGTCGGAAGATTACTGGCTTGCTGCCTTATCTCTTGAACAACATGCGAAAGAGTAATTCAATCAATCTCTTTACGTGTAACAGGAAAAGAGTCTGAATCGGAAACTGCATTTCTTACTCCGGGAGAAGAGAGGGGACAAGTAAGAGAGGAGGCTTTCCACTTCCTACGAGATTTGAAAGAGAGGTCTTTGTCCCAACCTTTTAAGTCTTCAAGCAGTGTCTGTTTACGGCCGATTTCAGGGGAAGGAGAAGCCTCAGCGTACCAAACAGAAAGATTCATTAGGTTCAGGGGCTGAAAGGGACGGATTCCCCATTGGGTTCAGGTACGAGTACGGAAAGTCTGAGTCCAAGTCCCAAAGAACGAGTTCAGCCACTTCCTTCGCTATTGATGGGACATCATCCACAGCGTCATCTTAAAAGAGTTAAGGAAATAGATCAAAGAATGAGTTCAGTACGACTCTCAATCTCAAGACGGATGAAGTACGGCTGCTCTGTCTGCACTAAGGGCTAGTATGTGTGCATGTGTAGGCCAGCCTTGTATGTATTAGTCTGTGTAGGCAAGTCTGTGTCAGTAGGCCTTTCAATGTGAGCCCGTAGACCAGTCGGACGTGTAACTACAACAATAGAAAGATATCTCCACTATGGGCATGTAAAAAGAGCGTCAAAGACATGAAGGAACCCTTGGAACACAAGCAATATCTCTCACAATCCCATAGATAATCAGGGGGAATAGCCCACCAAAGGGAAAAGGCAGAGAGGACGCTGTCTGAGTCTACAGCCATAGAAGAGGCTGGAACTGGTACGGCCTTTAACTAAATATCAATACTAATCCCCGGCTTCTTACTGAGACTGGTTTCTAGCTTCAGACTTATCTCCGGCTCCGGCTTCTTTCTCTTTACGAACCGATACCGGGAATAGACCAGACTTTATTGTGACTTGACTGGATTAGACCACTCCCCAATGTTCGTTCTTTTCATACGAGTTTCCCATCGGCGGACAGAGAAAGGACTGAAAGAAATCCCACCGCTCTTTCAGGAGGGCCCGGCCTAGTAAGAAGAATACCGGCTAATTCAACTTCCTTCCCCTTCCCATATCTTCTGTCAATAGAATCCGTTTTCTATCTTTATCCCTACTGGGACCTAGGATAGGCTAGGAGAGCAATAACAACAGAAGCAAGAGTCATTGCCTGCAGTAGTCTATTCGGTTGTTTGCAGTGGAATAGATTCAAGCGTCCGGGCCTGTAGATCCAGAGCAAATAAGCGTTGATTTAGTGGCTAAAGCCTCCTCTCGGGCGATCTTCTTCCATTTCAGGTTTACTTTCAAGCTAAGAGTTAGGAATCTTCTGTAACGAAGACTCGTCCAACTTTCATTTTATCGGGATTTTTCGTTGCAATCACTTCCATAACTTCGATTTCTTAAGTCATTTTTTCATTTTATCGGGATTTTTCGTTGCAATAGTAAATCCTGTTAATAACTTCGATTTCTTAAGTCATTTTTGCCCGTCTTTTTCGTTGCAATTCTCTAAGAAAGATTTCTATTGGGCATGCAACACTCCCAGAATAACACAAGGCAGTGTTAGAAAAACTCTATGTTCGGTAATAAAAAGGAGGCATTTTCCGGCGTCACAGGTTAGGCTTTTCCGGGACAGGAGGTAACTGCTCTTAGGGAACCACAAAGTCATAACTTTCCCCGCTCTATGTTCTCAGCCAATAACTATCAGACTGGGCCTATTAGCCCTGAACTCTTAGAAGAATGTCTAGGTAAAAAAAAGTTTCTTTAGCTTAAAGTCTCTCTCTTTTCCTAGAACTCACGTTAGCCGGTCAAAGATTCCGTTGGAAAGGTAGATGACATTTCTGCTCTTTCGGTTTCCTTCCAATACTTGTTCAGTTAAGATCTAAATAACCTTGAGATGAGGTAAGGTTATGAGTTGATGGGTGAGGAGTAGTCTATCCCTGTAATATAGGGTATTCCTTTTCTTTCAAGCGGTTGAAGCGATGGATGAAGGACTTTCATGACTTCTGAACTATCGTTTCAAGATCCTTTACGAGCATGATTTCAAGCATGGTGGGATAGCTCTCTTTCAATCGCTAATCGATACCCGACTTCAAGGGGATAGCTTGCGTCAGATCGACCGACAGGAGAGGGAACAAAGACAAGGAACTCTCCCATTGGACCTTGAAAGTCCGCTCAACTATTCTTTAAAAGGAACTAGACGCATTCCTGATTTAAAGCGAGGTTACGAAGGAAGGAGGTCAGATAAAGAGTTTCATAACCTGCTAGCGGATCTGACCTTGAAAGAATCTCGTTTAACTCAGGGAAGTCAGCAGATATCTCAAAAGTTGAAGGTCTTTTATCGCTTCGTTCCCTAGCGAAAGAGTTCACTAGCTCAACTTCGTAACCTAGCTTCAAGTCCTTTCAAAAGAGTAGTTTTCCTATAAGTAGAAAAGCTGCTATAACAGCGTGTTTTTCAATGAAATGAAAGAGATGTTATTAGCGCTTGAACTAACAACGCATGAAATCAAGCCGGAAAGAAGAGCTCACCAGAGTTCCCACCCGGAAAGAAAGAAGAAAGAGAGGGCAGAGCTGTCGACGATAGCATGAGTTTCCGCAGGGAGAGGTTCAGACCTTCAGGAACGAGGTGTTGAACTCACCCAAAAGTAACGGGATTGGGAGGGAATGAAATAACTCGACATCACCCCGGGAAGTTTAACGAGTTTATTTGCTAGCGGATCATACCTTCCCGAAAGAAGAGCTTTCTTTGCTTTGCTTGCTCGTGGTTCTGCTCGTGCCTTCACCCCGCTTCAAGTCCTCATGAAAGGGTACTCTGAAAGAGATGTTTTAACTCGTCCCCAGCCGGAAAGACGAGTTTGATGTACGGTTTTCCGACCTTCAGGAAAGAGTTTCCGTGTTTTCAAGGTAACCAGCGGTTGACGTACCCGACCGACTGGATAGGCATGAATACTCTGAGATAGTTCCCTGATGGGTAAGTTTCTGACTTGAGGGCTTCGGAAAAGGAAGAGCGGTTGGGTCATCCATGAGAAGGGGTGGTTTCAACTTTTATTGAAAGATCGGAAAACCCCTCTGAAAAGGCCGTAAGCCAGGCTAAGATATCAGTTTCGGGAGTTCTGAACTCTCGTTAAATGCCCTATCAGAGGCTCTCTCGTTACGAGTAGGTTCAACTCAAAGTAAGAAGTTCTTTTTTGATGTCGACAAGCTTCAAAGGAGGGCTATTAAGAAGAGATAATCTACGATAATCGGTAACAATCCTATCTATGATTCAGATTCATAAAATCGTCAGCTCTTCTTTAGGCCCTTTTATCCTTACCTTACTTCCTTCCCGTTCCGCCATTTTTCCATATCTCGCCAACTAGTCATGCTCTCCCTCTTCGTATCGAGAAGAAAGAAAGAAAAAGCAGAGGCGCACGAAGGATCAACAAAGAAATTCATACATATGGAAACCGCAAGTCAAGCTCGGAAGTTGTAGCCAGCTAAGTCGACTACTGGTAGAAAAAAAGGTAGCGGTCAGCGCCTCTAAAGTAGAAAAGTGGAGGCACGGCACAAGCGCATTCGGAAGCCAGTGCCCATAATCTTTGGCATCGACAACTCACGATTCATAGCATTGACACCAACCGCGTTTGACCTTTGATTCAAGAAGGTTTCGCGGGGACATCAAATAAAGTACACGCCCACTTGGTTTGGTAAGGTAGAGAGTGAGTTTCGTATTGATGACCCACCTATTCCCAGCCTAGTTGATAAAAGTGGAATCCATCTTTAGCCTGCCCGAAGCGCCTTTGCTGCTGCCGCTGACGCTACGACTGAGCCAGTTCGTTTGCTTGGAGGGTGATCCTTTGTTTGTTCGAAGAGACAATGAGGATGAATCCGAACGGTTGCTTTCTTACACATATGTACCCGAGAGCGGGCCCAAACGAGAATATTCCAAGAAAATAATTGTACAAGTAATCGAATGTGCTGATTCCGGATTTTGCGGATCTATTTCCAAAAAGGGAAGGGAAAAAGACAAGAGGTCTTCTCTTCGCATCAGAGAGTTGAGTTAGGCGGGCACAGTTGAGAATGGAACTAGTGGATATCAACAAAAAGAAGAAGGACCAAGCGTAGGTTTCGCATTGATGTGCTCGAGAAGTGCGGTAGGAGCAGTGCCTATTAAGGTTCAGGAGAGTCGACAGCACAGTTCCAGTGCCAGTCGAGTTGCTGGGTTACAGGTCTCATGCTTCGAGTTGAGGCAATCCAGAGACTTAAAGGATTTGATTCCAGTCCAGAGGTCATGCTTTGTCTTTGCCAAGTTGAATAAAGCAGTTCGACTGCACTTTTGTTTTGGGTTTTTAGGTGAGTTCAGTGCATCCATTTGTAGCATAATTTCCGGGGCGGATTAGAGATTAGATAGAAGCACCCCCTTCCTTCGAGTAGGTCCGCTCACTGGAAAGTTAGGTCAACAGAAAAGTTCCATCCTGCAAGGCAAGGAATATCGTAGAACAGCCGAAAAGCGATGACATTCCTTGTGGCAAGAGTAGACCTAACGGGTCTATAGGAAGGTTGGAGAATATAGGTTACAGAGTTCATAAGTCCAAGTCTCAGAAGAGAGACTCCTGCGCCATCCAGTATGAACCAATTTCAGAACATACATCGTAGAAGACGGAACTCCTTCCTTCTCAACCACCCTTCTCCGGTGGAGTGACCAGTTGACTTTCGTGATCGACTTTCTTTCTTTTTTTCGGCTAAATCAGCCTTTCGTTGGGCGCGCTAGCTAGGTAGGTGAAGTTACGGGTGATAGTCCGTGCCGGTTGGTATAGCCAATTCCAAGTCCGGCTTTTGGCCGGGTCCGTCTAGCACCATGGTTTTCTTCATCGAGCTTGTTTTGAAAGTTGTATTTGTGCAGAGGTTTCTTCGTCAAGTTAGCAAATCGAAGAGGGAGCAGCAGATAAAGCACTTTGGACAGCAGCAACTATTGGGATCCAATTTCGAGATCAATTCGACAATGAAACTGAAGCTATCATCAAAGTCTGATTCCCCGAACTCGATTTCGAACCTTTTTCTAGTCCTATGATTCAAATCCACCAATTCGCGCCAGGAACCATCATTTCAGAAGCAAAAACGGCAGGAGCGAGTTCAGTTCGTGTCTCGCTAAATTGAAATAGGGCTAGAGGGCGTACGGACTAAGAGCTGTGAAGGGGGGATCACCTTTCTATATGATGTGATGCACCTACTTCCTGGCCTGGATGTCCCGCGCACGCGGCATCTAGTCTTTCCTTTTCAGCAGCACTCACAGTGCTCGATCATAAGAAAACAGCCCCGGTACCAGAATCTCATGCTTTGTTTGCTGATCCCGATAAAGTACTTGACTTGATTAAACGAAAAGATTTAGCTTTCACGCCGACCTCAGGTTGAACCTTGAATTAGACTATTCCATTTCTTTATTATCGTAGAAAGAAGTCCGGCTACATTTACGAGTGATCTTTCGAATGGACTTCAAAGTTGACCAGCTTTCATAAAGCAGCAAAGTCCGTCTTTCCTTCTCCTTACGAGAGGGCTAATCTTGGGATGGTCTCCTGGCGAAGCACCGACTATGAGCATCAGGCTATCTAATGATGCCCAGTTTTGGCACAACCATATTAAAGGCTATCTAATAAGACCAAGTCCGCATATGGCACGATTACTCATTGAGACCAAAAAAATAACTGATGGAATTGGGAGAACGGCTTTCCTGGGACTTTCCTTCTTACCTTCTTACTTTCGTACCCACTACGCCCCTTATTCAGTTGAATCCTTTCTATGAGTGATTCTTCGCTGTCTTGATGGCTGCTATCTTCCTAAACGGGAGGGGGTTAGTGCAGTTACTGCCACCGGAAGTCACTACCTAAAGAGATGGTCTCGTTAGCAACTAAGGAAGAGCTATAAGGGAGAGCCTCTTTGGTAGGCATGGAACTCACTCGCTCTACTAGGCCCCCTAGGCTTTGAAGTTAAGAGTTCTTCCTTCTTTTTATTCTAACAGTTGAAAGAATGGCACAGTCTGATAACTGTTCTGTTATAGAAGGAAGACTCGTAAGGTTTACGAAGTCCTTACCCCCATCCTAGTGCTAGGATAAGTTAAGCATGTCTATCGGTCTATTTCCCTCATGCAGGAAATAGAACAAGATCTTCTTATTCATTCACGGTCTTACTTATAAAAGTAGAGAAGCGCTCCAACCAAATAGTCAATTTCGATCTTTCTTCTCTTATGATATATCCTTACATACTCCTTCCTCTTCTTGCCTGATACAGAGAAGAAGGCTTCAAGCACAACCATTGATCGACCTGTGGGATTTCACTAATGTAAATATGATGGATAATAGGAACTTATCTATGAGCTAGAGGAGTGAGGCTAAGCTCTATGCTACCCTATCTTATTAAACCTGAAATGAAAGATCTTGAGACTGGGCTGGAAAAATATGAGACTCATATCTTTAAAGGTAGCCGGCTCTTACTAATAAGAATATAACCAATTTTTGAGGAAAGACCTTCCCCTTCTTTAGAAGTGAAAGAATAAGCCTGGGATAGACCTAGAGCAAGAATGGGATATTACGCCAATGAGCCCTGACGGAGTAAGCACTTTGCTGGTGCCCTAAAAGCCTATAGTCTCAGGGGAGATGAGACAAAGGCAACTAAGCCAGCCAGCAAGTCAACCTACCTTCTATCGTATCCATCAGCCAAGCCTATAAGCCTGTCAGCAAGGAAGCTAACCACGGGATCTTATATAGAGCAAGCCAGGTTCGAGTAAGCAGCGCCGTAAGCCTAAAGGTAGATGAGAAGTTTACTTGAAAAGCCATAGAGTAAGGAAGGTGACCTAAAAGGATATGTATCCAAGGTGCTATCTAATCCCTTGTTTCCAGCTTGTGTGCTAGAGTAAGGATCTCATTCTACCCTCGTTCCCTGTACTTTATGAGTCAGGTTCTTACCCCTAATCAGTATAGAGTTGAGTAAGGCTACGTTCTAACCCGCCAGCCAGTAAGTCAGTCTCAGCAACTATTCTTTGGTTGTATCCAGTCAGTAGTGAATAAGCCAATGAGAAAGCCAGCAAGTAATCCATTGAGTAAGTAATTACTTCTTTTTTCAGTCCACTCGTGCTAGAATAAGGATAAGCCTACCTTAGCCCTGTATGAGTAAGAAAATGAGTCGACCACCGCCTTGTAGTAATTAGTAAGCCGACAAGGAATTAGAAGTAAGCATCAAAAGAAGATCCCCGGGGATAGAGTTTAGAGATAGTAAACCTGTACCCGGTAAGCGCTGTATGAGGCAACCAGCTAACCACGGGATCTTATATAGAGCAAGCCCGGATCGAAAGGGTTAGGGAGGAATTCGAGCTAGTAAGAATCTTACTCTCTGGTGCTAGTGTTGGGAAGAGAAATCCTCGATTGTGGATTGATCATAGTAAAAATCTCAATAGGTTCTTCAAGAGCTCTTCCGACAGGAAGAGGGAGAGTGGAAGTTCTTTTGTTCCTTGGCAAGCTACCAATCAACGAACGTATTCAAGCTTTTGTCTAAGACGGAGCGAATTGAGGTTCAGACTAGTCGAGCGAGGATCAGAAAGAGGTATATATCTCTCTTTTAGGGAGAGGAAAGTCTTTCTCACTCACTCTTTATAGCTCAACTAGTGGCTAGGCCACTCAACAGGCACTGGACGAATAGGACGAAGGGCTTGGCTTGAACATTGCCTATTGAATATAGGAGACGAGCTAACTCGACTGGCCGAAGGTTTAACTGCTTTATACTCCTCCGAAACCTGCTTTTCTTTCCTTATTCCTTCAACCCTGAAAAGAGCATATGCATCCCGGGATTCTCTCCATCTCAGAAGTGGATTCCTTTGCAAGGGCTACGGAACTGGGCTATTCCTGTACTACGCCATTCAAAGCATCACTCAAGACTTCAAATCAATCTCCTCCAAGCCTAACGGCTGAAATAGCCGCCTTTCGTCCTTCAAAGAATGGAAGAGCGGATTCGATTCCGACTTACTTTAGGAAAGGCCGAAAAAGACTAAGCTACCAAACCATAACATAGTCTTGATGTGGGCTGAAGGAGTCCGACAAGAACTTCTTCTATAGTATAGCGCCTTCCCTCGGGTCATGAGCTGCTTTTCTAGCTAACTGCATTCGGCAATGTGGTTCTTCTATTCAGCAATGCTGCCGACTCCTCTCTCCCATGTCTTAGAGTATAGTCCTAATCGGGGAAGTCTGCTTTGCTCCATCTGAGGCTAGGCACCTAATCTCCCAAAAAGAAGACTTGAAGATAGAGGGCGAAGGTCTCGTATCAACCCGAATCCTCTCTTAGCTTTGACTTAATAGATGCAACAAATGCTTTCACTTATCTTGTTGTTGAGAATGGGATGCTAATCTTTGACACCGAATCCTCTCTTTTCAGGAAGCGTTGGAGCTGGTCTTTACCGAAGAGATCCTTTTCATCACCTTCAACGCGCTCCGTTGCAGCTACTTCTGTAGCACTCATACTAGCAGGGCATTCAATAGCAGCAGAGTCTGTAACAGCTTATGCTAGCACAACAGCCAAAGAGCATCTTCTTGCCCTATTCAAATATTAATATGTCTATCTAGGATAGGATATTCCTTTACTCTTGATCGGATTAACTATTTCGTATAATAAGAAGAATTCCTAAGCCCATGGGAATTTTATCTTCATTTTGCTGCCCGCGGTCTAGTCTAAGAAGCTGGGAAGACTCGAGAGGCAAGGAGTCCTTCTGTCGACCCGTACCGTATCTTAGACTACGACATTGATTGAGAAGGCTGACCCGTCGACTATCAGATCTTTGACGAGCCTGTGAAGTGGAAGGCATTGATACGAATAAAGAAGGAATGCAACTTGAGTGCAGAGAAAGTGGCGGAGGAAGGAGATTGGAGAAAAGTACCCCACCATATTTGTCCCCCTTTAGAGAACAAAACAAAAAGTACAACACTTAAATTGTACACCTTATTATTATTATATAATCTTACTTATCTGGGGTTAGGCACTAGAAAAGATCTTACCTTGATAGGAAGAAGACGATACGATTTCAATACTCGTACCGTACTAGAAAAATCCCCACCATCCATTGCCTACTCCCATCTTTCCTGTATTGTATGTGGCTCCTTATAGGACAAACGGCCTAGCTTACATACATAGGATGGGTTATATGATAAGTGAGAGAGATACATTACTTTATCCATTAGATTCTTCATAAACACACCTCTTCTTTTCATTTTCATTTTCATAGGGGAGTTT
>Ga0058695_1000043_pt1 | contig 19411 bp, 20 predicted proteins | sample AgamicMgMarz_FD_55042 | JGI IMG/M metagenome (GOLD analysis project Ga0058695, IMG submission 55042) | Agave microbial communities from Guanajuato, Mexico - Mg.Ma.rz | ecosystem: Host-associated > Plants > Phyllosphere > Phylloplane/Leaf | place: Guanajuato, Mexico | collected 2012-06-04 | reverse complement strand
GAATGGGTGTGGCCATGGGCAATTCACCAACAGAATTAAAAATGCTTGCGGATTGGGTTACTCGTTCTAATAATGAAAATGGTGTAGCCTATATGGTGAAAGAATTATTTAGAAAGCAGCAGCGCCTTGGTTATCTTCATCAAATTGACAGCTTTCGTTTAAAATAAATAAAGGAAAAAAGAGTCTAGAACAAAAGTAGTTAAGCCGAAGGAAGATCCGAACGATGAATCGAGATTCTTGATAGAGAATCCAATTCGTTCGGATTTTTTTATTGGTAGGGTGAACGTAGGTTTCATATATGTAGGTGCTTCTAGCTGTTGAGCTGAGCACCTTGACCGGACATACGTAGGTTTTGTAAACTGATTACTTAGATAGAATTGATTTGAAAGGTGATTATATTGAACATTTATATAAAAGGTATAGAAGATGAGCGTTTTTTACGTCCGCTTCACCGAATTTCAGATTTGTTTTTTGAAGAAAGCAACGTCTCCTTTGAGGATGATAACGAAGCTCAGCTGAAAGTCGAAGTAGAGCTAAAAGTTCATGAAGAAATTTATGCGAAAGCAGTGCTGCATGACGCTGAAACGGACAAGGTGTTTACAGAAGAGCTTGCTAAATCGTTTACGCCGTATGAAACAGAAAAAGAAAAATTTAAGCAAATAAAAAATGTGGTGCTTCGCGTCTACTTATCTGTACTACAGGAGTATACAAGCATTGTTCAAAAATGGGGTATTTTAACTGGTATACGTCCGACGAAGCTGCTTCATATGAAACTGCAGTCAGGCAAAAGTAAAGAACAAGCGCATCGTGAGCTAAAGGAAGAATATTTAATCACCGATGACAAAATTAATTTAATGCAGCATATTGTGGATCGTCAACTAGCAGCTATTCCCCGATTTACATGAGTTAAAGAACGAGGTAAGCATTTATATAGGCATTCCGTTTTGTCCGACGAAGTGTGCATACTGTACATTCCCAGCCTATGCAATTAACGGACGTCAAGGATCCGTTACGTCATTTTTAGGCGGCTTGCATTATGAGATGCGTGAAGTAGGAAAATGGCTAAAAGACAATAACGTCAAGATTACAACCGTCTATTATGGTGGAGGTACACCAACGAGCATTACCGCTGAAGAAATGGACATGCTGTATGAAGAGATGTATGAATCGTTCCCAGATGTACAAAATATCCGTGAAATTACGGTAGAAGCAGGAAGACCCGATACGATTACGGAAGAAAAGCTAGCTGTTTTGAACAAATGGAATATTGACCGGATTAGTGTAAATCCGCAGTCTTATATTCAAGAAACCTTAAAAGCTATTGGACGTCATCATACAGTTGAAGAAACTATTGATAAATTTCATCTTTCTCGAAAAATGGGGATGAATAACATTAACATGGACTTAATTATTGGGCTTCCAAATGAAGGTGTAGAAGAATTTCAGCATACGCTAGACGAATCTAAAAAATTGCTTCCTGAATCTTTAACTGTTCATACGCTATCGTTTAAACGCGCGTCTGAAATGACTCAAAATAAACGGAAATACAAAGTGGCAGATCGCTATGAAATTGGTAAAATGATGGATTTAGCGACTGAGTGGACTCAAGAACAAGGATATGAACCTTATTATTTATATCGCCAAAAAAATATTTTAGGTAATTTAGAGAACGTTGGATATTCATTCCCTGGTCAAGAGAGCCTGTACAATATTATGATCATGGAAGAAAAGCAGACGATTATTGGTCTTGGATGCGGGGCATCTAGTAAGTTCGTGCATCCAGAAACAGGCATTATTACAAGGTTTGCGAATCCAAAAGACCCAAAATCGTACAACGATGGATTCGAGCACTACACACAAGAGAAACTCAAGATTTTAGATGAATTATTTAGGAAATAAAAAGGTCACTTTTTAGTGATCTTTTTTTATTTTCGGCAGGGAAATGTCGGAATCTGTTGAATATATAAAAAAGTTGTAAGCGTTTTCTTATTATGACGATGCGAGGTGCCGCTTAATGATGAATGTACAGTTAACCGTACCATCTATGATGGAAAGAGCTGAAAAACTGTTTAGTAAAAAAGAAGTGGTTTCTAAATCTTCAAAAGGAATTCAGCGTTTAACTTATAATCAGTTAATAAAACGGACTCGGCAGCTCTCTAGTATGCTAGAACGAATTGGAGTGAAGCGAGGAGAAAGAGTCGGGACGTTTGCATGGAATCATCATAGACATCTAGAAGCTTATTTCGCCGTGCCCGGAATAGGCGCTGTTCTTCACACCATCAATATCCGGTTAGATCCTGAGCAAATTGTATACATCATTAACCATGCACACGATAAAGTCATTTTATTTGATGAATGCTTTTTACCTTTATTTGAAAGCATTCATCAAAAGCTTCCACATGTTGAAGCCTATATCATTATGTCAGATGAAAATAAGCTGCCAGAAACAGACTTGCCAGTTTATCATTACGAAAATTGGATTAAGCAAGGGGATGCATCGCATTCTTTTGTTCAAGATTTAAACGAAGAAGAACCAGCAGGTCTTTGTTATACCTCTGCTACTACAGGAGAGCCAAAGGGCGTTGTATATTCTCATCGCGCTATTTATCTGCATTGTATGGCGCTAGGGCTTGCTGATAGTGCTGGATTATCAGAAGCTGATACCGCTATGCCTATCGTTCCAATGTTTCACGTGAACGCATGGGGAATTCCTTTTGCTGCCGTTTGGTTTGGAACAAAGCTCGTGCTGCCGGGTGCTTTTTGTACTTCAGAGACGATTGCTTTTTTGATTGAAGAAGAGAAAGTAACTCTGGCTGCAGCAGTACCTACCGTTTGGTTAAACTTTTTACAAGAGATAGAAACCAGGCCTTACGCAGTCGATAGTTTGCGAGCTATTTTATGTGGCGGATCAGCGGCCCCAAAAAGCGTCATTCGAGAATTTCAGGAAAAATATCAAATTGAATTTATGCATGCATATGGAATGACGGAAACAAGCCCTGTGGTGACCGTTTCCCGCTTAAAAAGCTATCAGTACAGCGAAGACTTTGAGTATCAGCTCAACGTAAAAGCGAAGCAAGGTTTCTTAGTTCCTGGCGTTGAAATGAAAGTAATAGGTCAAAATGGAGAAATTGCTTGGGATGGAGTGGAAATGGGTGAGCTATTACTAAAGGGCCCATGGGTAGCTTCTGAATATTACAAGGATAAAAGAACAGAAGATACGTTTAAAGACGGCTGGCTGTATACCGGAGATATTGTGACGGTTGACGAAGAGGGAACGATCAAAATCGTAGACCGAACAAAAGATTTAATTAAAAGCGGAGGAGAATGGATTTCATCGGTTGATCTAGAAAACGCGCTTATTGCCCATGAAGCTGTTTTCGAAGCCTGTGTAATAGCAGTCCCTCATAAGGTGTGGCAAGAGCGTCCAGTGGCTTGTGTCGTGTTAAAAGATGCATACAAAGGCATCGTTTCGTCAGAAGAGCTGCTGGAATTTTTAGCGCCGCAGTTCGCGAAATGGTGGCTTCCAGATGACATTTTATTTATGGATGAGATCCCGAAGACAACGGTAGGAAAGTTCTTAAAACGTACGCTTCGTGAACAAGTCCTCAATTATTATCAGAAAGGGTGAGTAAGATGACCGTCGAATTAAAAGTAGTAGAACTAGTTTTGCAAGAGCGTATCGCCACAATTTCGTTTAACAGGCCGGATGCGTTAAATGCATTAAACGAAGAAGTGCTAGAGCAGTTTATTCAATGTTTAAAAGTTGTCGAAGAAAGTGAAGCGGACTTTTTAATAGTAAAAGGAAACGGAAAAGTATTTTCAGCAGGCGGAGATATTAATATGATGATGTCACCTTCACAATCAGAACGTTTTGAGCAGGTAATGGATTTGATTAATGAAGCCGTGCTGACTTTATACAGCCTCCCTCAAATGACGATAAGTGTACTGCACGGTGCGGCAGCAGGGCTAGGACTGAGCATCGCGCTTGCTTCTGATTATATTATTGCAGAAAGACACACAAAAATTGCGATGAACTTTATCGGTATTGCTCTAATTCCAGACGGAGGCGGTCACTTTTTACTAGAAAAGCGCATCGGTGCTCATCGTGCAAAACAGCTAATTTGGGAAGGAAAGACATTAAAAGCAGAGGAAGCTCATCAATTTGGCATAATTGATGAAATAAAAGAAGGAGATTTGGCGAAGCATGTAGAAGATTATCTCTCATATTGGCTAAAAAAACCTTCACGTGCTTTGAAGGAAACAAAGCGAATTTATGTGGAGACATCTNTTTCACAATTAAAGCAAGTGCTTGCGCTTGAGAAAAGAAGTCAGTTTGCTATGAGCCAAAGTTCGGATCATAAGGAAGGTGTACGTGCGTTTCTNGAAAAGCGAGCGCCTGTTTTTAATCAAAGTGAAAAAGATATTTCCGAAAATTAAGTGAACTAGTTTAAAAGCCAATATTTTTGTCTATCATATTGATAGAGCATGTTTAAAAGTTGCAAAACAGTGGTAACACAAGATAATGTAGAAACTAATGAGGTGATTGGAAATGAACAAAACAGATTTAGTAAACGCAGTGGCAACAAAATCAGAGTTAACAAAAGCAGATGCATCTAAAGCAGTTGANGCATTACTAGAAACAATTTCATCNACGCTAGGTGAAGGTGAAAAAATTCAGTTAATCGGCTTCGGTACATTTGAAGTACGCGAGCGTGCTGCTCGTACAGGCCGTAACCCTCAAACGGGTGAAGAAATGCAAATTCCAGCATCAAAAGTACCGGCATTTAAAGCTGGTAAAGAACTAAAAGAAGCTGTAAAGTAATATAAAACGCCGGAAAGCTAAAACTTTCCGGCGTTTTGTATTAACGATGAAACAATACAAGTTTTCCGCTAGAGCTAACGCATCGATGCGTTTTTTCTAAATAGGAAAGCTCTTCTAACTTCTTGGTGCCGATAGTCTTTGCTTCTGTCTCAGAAAGCTGCTTCAAAACTTTCATCTATTAATTTTTCTCCAGTCTTTTCAAAAGCGGTTAATGTGTAAGTACTCATAAAATCTACTCTCCTCTTATAGTATAATTGTAAGCGTATTCAACATATTTCTCGTCCTATTCCCCTAAATCCTGCTAAGGTTTACAGATATCATTTTTTTCCATACAATAAACATAGGTTTATTTACAAAGGAGGAATTAAATGTCTCTTTCTATCCGTGAAGTTTCAAAAAGGTACGGTGAATTTACAGCTGTAAACGAGCTATCCTTGCAAATTCCAAAAGGCGAAGTGTTTGGTTTTTTAGGTGCAAACGGTGCTGGCAAAACGACGACGTTTCGAATGATTTTAGGGCTCATTGAACCAACCTCAGGTCACATCCAATGGAATGATAAATCTTTAACTTACAGTAGAAGTCATCTAGTTGGCTACCTTCCAGAAGAAAGGGGACTGTATCCGAAATTAAAAGTCAAAGATCAGCTTGTATACCTTGGACGGTTGCGCGGAATGAAAAAAGCGAACGTGCTGCAAGAAATGGAGCACTGGTTATCTAGATTTAATATTCCTCAATATGCTTCCAAAAAAGTAGAAGAGCTATCCAAAGGAAATCAGCAAAAAATTCAATTTATTGCCTCTGTTATTCATCGACCCGAGCTGCTTATTTTAGACGAACCTTTTAGCGGCTTGGATCCTGTAAACGTAGAGGTATTAAAAGAAGCGGTGCTTGATTTGAAAAAACGCGGAACGACGATTGTTTTTTCAAGTCATCGAATGGAACATGTGGAAGAACTTTGTGAATATTTATGTATTATGCATCATGGCACGCCTGTAGTGTATGGAAGGCTGCCCGAGATCAAACGTTCATTTGGAAAGAAAAACGTCATTGTACACGGAAAAGGTCCGTTTGAGAGAATTACAGAGCTTGAAGGCGTTGTAAAGGTGAAAAAAACGGTTGAGGGCATGATTGTTCAAATTCAACATGAATCCGTATCACAACTCATTTTTCAAGAACTTAAATACTTTTCATTTGTATCTAAATTCGCAGTGGAAGAGCCTTCATTAAATGATATTTTCATTGAAAAGGTAGGTGCTTCCTATGAATAAATTTTGGGTCATTGTCTTTCATACATATCTTAATAAATTAAAAACAAAATCTTTTATTATTACGACGATTATTACTGCTCTTATTCTAGTTGCTCTTACAAATATGGAGAAAATTATCGACGTTTTTAATTCAGACGATAACGGAACAAATGTGGGTGTCATCTATGAAGTGGAAAGCGTATATACTTTGTTCAAACAAAATGTAAATGTCATGGATAAAGACATTCATTTAAAAGAATTTACGTCTGAGTCTAAGGCAAAACAAGCGGTAAAAAACGGGGAGCTCGATAGCTATTTACTTTTATCTTTAAACGATAAGCAGCTGCCTCAAGCTGTGTACAAAGCTAACTCTTTGGCCGAATCAAACCTTTCTTCTACCTTAGAACAGGCGGTACAGCAAACAAAAGTGGCTATGGCTACAGTAAAAATCGGGTTAGAAGAAAAGCAAATCGATCAGCTTTACAGCCCTGTTTCATTTAAAAAGAAAGCGTTAGTTGAAAATGCCAAAACAGAACAAGAGCTAAATCAAGCAAGAGGTCTTGTGTATGTGCTGCTGTTTGTTATTTATTTTGCCGTTATCATGTATGGGAGCATGATTGCGATGGAAGTAGCTACTGAAAAATCATCCCGCGTTATGGAGATCCTTGTATCGAGCGTATCACCTATTACACAAATGTTTGCTAAAATCATTGGAATTGCACTGCTCAGCTTAACACAGCTTGCAGTGATACTGAGCGTGGGCTACACATCGTTAAAAGCCAGTGTGGAAACAAATCATAACGGTATCTTTTCTTATCTCGGATTTAATGATGTTCCGCTGACTACATTCGTGTATGCATTTGTCTTTTTCATATTGGGGTACTTCCTTTTTGCTACGCTCGCGGCTTTTTTAGGTTCTCTTGTGAGCCGTATTGAAGATGTACAGCAAATGATTACGCCTATGACCCTTGTGATTGTGGCTGCTTTTTTAATTGCTATGTTTGGACTTGGTGATCCTGAAACCACAATCATTACGGTCACATCTTTTATCCCATTTTTTGCTCCGATGATTATGTTTTTGCGTGTAGGTATGTTAAATGTTCCTGTGTGGGAAGTGAGTGTATCGATAGGGATTTTAGTTGTGACGATTACTGCTTTAGCTATATTTGGTGCCCGTGTGTATAAAGGAGGAGTCCTTATGTATGGGCAATCTACCTCTTTTAAAGATATTAAAAAGGCGCTGCAGCTAACGAAAAAAGAAACATAAAGAAGTGAGAGGCTGAGACAAAAGTAGTTTAGTTGAAGGAAGATCCGAACGAACAACCTAGATTCTTGATGGAGAATCCAACTCGTTCGGATTTTTTTATTGCTATGGTGACCATAGTTTTCATATATGTGGCTGCTTCTAGCTGTGTATTGGAGAGCAAGACGAAGACTCCTGCGGGAAAAGCGGAATAGGTGAGACCCCCGCAGGAGCGGAAGGGACGAGGAGGCTCAGCGCCCTCCCGCGGAAAGCGAAGTCTTGCGCGGAAATCAACAGCGGTGTCTCAAGCAGTTCAGCTCCTTTATGCCATTTGTTGGTCTTTAGATTGCATTGATTTTGTTATGTCGCAATCTCATCTTTTATGAAAAAGCGTCTACCCGTGCATTCGGTGCCAAGCGATGGTAAAATGAAATGTAAAGAGCTGTAAATAAGCGGACGAAGCGATAAGAGCTTTGCTATTAAATACATAGAATGAACTAGTAAGGAGGAAAAGATCATGACAAAAGGAATTGCTCAATACGAAGTAGGAGAGCAAGTTGATCTTTATTTTTTAATTAAATCCTCAACGAGAGGAATTGCAAGCAATGGAAAGCCATTTTTAACGGTAATCCTACAGGATAAAACAGGTGATATTGAAGCCAAGCTGTGGGATGCTTCCCCAGATGACGAGGAAAATTATGCTGCTCAAAAGATTGTGCGAGCTGCTGGAGAAGTAATGAATTACCGCGGACGCAACCAGCTGAAAATACGCAACATTCGTCCTGCACAGCCCCAAGACGGAGTGCGCACATCTGACTTTTTAGAAGTGGCGCCTTTATCTCAAGAAGAAATGGTCGAACATATTACAAAGAGTATATTTGAAATGAAAAATTCGAATGTCCAGCGCATTACTCGCCATTTGTTTAAAAAATATCAAACGGAATTTCTAGAATATCCGGCAGCAACTAAAAATCACCATGAGTTTGTATCGGGACTTGCCTACCATGTGGTGTCTATGCTGAAGCTGGCTGAGTCATTTTCAACCCTTTATCCAAGCTTAAACCGCGACTTGCTGTACGCTGGAGTTATTCTTCATGACCTTGGCAAAGTATTTGAACTTTCAGGTCCTGTTTCGACGATATACACAGTCGAAGGGAACCTGCTTGGCCATATTTCGATTATGGTGAATGAAATTGGAAAAGCGGCAGAAGAATTAGCGATTGAAGGAGAAGAGGTTATGCTTCTTCAGCACCTTGTATTATCGCATCACGGTAAGGAAGAGTGGGGAAGTCCGAAAAAGCCGTTAATTAAAGAGGCTGAGATGCTTCATTTGATTGACAATGTAGACGCTAAAATGAATATGCTAGACCGAGCATTAACAAAAGTGAAGCCCGGTGAGTTTACAGAGCGTATTTTTGCACTTGATAATCGCTCATTTTATAAACCAACGATTGATTAAAAAGGTATAAGTCTTTCTTCCTTCGCATATAGTGGTTGTAAATAACTGTGATGGGGGATCAATATATGGTGACACTACCAATTTGGATTTATTTAGTTGTAGCAGGCATTTTCTTTAGTGGATTTATGGCGATTCGTGCTGCACAACATGATAAGCAAGTGGATGATTCGTTTATTGAAAAAGAGGGACAAGTCTTCATCGAAAGAATGCAAGTGGAAAAAGAAAGACGCAACAGCGATTCCATCTGATTATATAAAAGAGCCTGTCACATGAGTGACAGGCTCTTAGCATTACTGCTGAGGAGTTTCTACGCCAGATTGACTATCTGTCGCACCTTCTTCGAAAATTGGTTTTACATCCTTATCTCTTGGTTTCACTTTTGCTTTATCAAGCTCTTTTTGAATCTTCTTGTTCGCTTCTGCTTGATCTACTTTTGAACGTTTGATTTGCTGCTCAAGTTCGGGTTTCTTTTTCTCAAACGATTCTACTTTCTTTTTATCGACTAGTTTAATGATATGGTAGCCGTACTCTGTTTTGATTGGTTTACTTACTTCACCTTTTTTCAGCTTGTAAGCCGCTTCTTCAAATTCTTTAACCATTTGGCCTTCACCGAAGTAGCCTAAATCGCCGCCGTTAGCTGCAGACTGCTGATCCGTTGAATATTCTTTTGCCAGACTAGCAAAGTCCTCGCCTTTTTTGATTTTCGCTTCTACTTCGTTTGCTGTCTTTTCGTCTTTTACTAAAATATGACTTGCGCGAATTTGAGGTTTTTGAGCTTTATATTCATCATAAGCTTTTTTCAGCTCTTTGTCCGATACCTTAATGCCTGCTGTAGCAGCTTTTTCACGGAGAATATCAACTTTTAGCATATCTTTGACTTCTTTTTCGCCTTTTTGCTTAATAACTGAATCCACCTGATCACCGTATTGTTCTCTTAGAATGTTCAACTGCTGATCAAGCTCTTTATCCGTTACTTTATATTTTTTACTCAATACTTTTTCTTCGGTAACGCTTCGTACGAGTGTATTAAATTGGTCTTGTCCGATTGTATCTTTCATTTGCTTATACAAATCACCTTGAGTGATATTGCCTGCTTTTGTTTCTACAATTACTTTTGAAGAATCGTTTGCATTTGAAGCATCATTTCCCCCACTGCATGCTGATAAAGCAACGAGACTGGCTGCCGTTGTTAGTGCAACTAAGCTTTTTTTCATACGTAAACACTCCTACTCATCATTTTTACTTATGTAGCTTGACTCAAGATTTACTATATCACATTTCCTGATGTTAGCAAATGAAGTTAAAACCACGTAAATTTACATTTATTTTCCACTAAGTATGGAGTGATTATACGCTTATGACAGCTTTTTTATAAAGCGTTTTCAAAATGGTGGACAAACTCACAGAGTAATCTCCAAACGAGAAGGAAGAGAAATAAATTATGGAGTTTGGGCTAAAAGCCTAGACGTTTTTTGAGCTGATGCATAAGATGCAGTATTAGTAAACAAAGGGGGTGCTCAAATGAGCGGATGCGGACATGGAGGCGGTTTTGCACTATTAGTTGTACTGTTTATCTTATTAGTCATTGTTGGTTGTGCATGTTACCACTAGGAAACAGATGAATATAAANGGAAAGGGGCGATAGATATGGGTTCTTACGGATGCGGATACGGCAGTGGATTTGCGCTATTAGTCGTATTATTCATCTTATTAGTTATCATCGGAGCTAGCTGTTTTTGCTAAGCCTATAAAAAAGCGGTGAGACATCTCACCGTTTTTTATGTAAATGATACTTCAATATAAGATGAAACTAATAAAATGGTAATTAATACATTAATCGTACGAAAAACTTTAGGCTGTTTTTCAGCTGGAATTTCTTTTTGAATACACAATGTATTTGTTAGTGCATTGATGTAGAATAAAATGAATAGTGCAAATACAATAAAGAATATGTACATAAAAATCCCCCTAACAAAATCAGTGTGACGAAGACANAAAGTCTTATAGTCATTTATATAGTACAGCTTTGTATGAATTTACAAATATCTATATTAACATTACCAAAAAAGCGGTAAAATAGATAGTTATATATACAGTTGAGCAAAGAATTTCAAAAGGTATTTACACAGAAATGCGGTTTTTATTTTATAAAGGGTAGTTAAGAAGTTGAGAAATAGGTTTTAAACGAAATAGCAAAGTGAATGGATAAGAAATGAGTAACAATTAGTCATTGTGCAAAAGGATTGTTAAAAAGGACAGAGGGATTTATATTAATATATGCAGTGAGTACATAATCAGTATATGAAAATCTTTATACGGTGCTACTTAAACAGGAAATGTGAATGACGAAGAAAGAATTATTTGGAAGAACATGAATGAATCATGTACAATATGGAGTAGAGGTATATGAACGTTGAAGGAGTAGGGGAAGCGGATGGAAACTTTAGAATCTCGAGTATCACGTTTAGAATATTACATAAAACTGTTATCTGGGACATCTGAACAAGAAGCTAAACCATTTATTGATTTAGTGGTAAGAAATCAGCTTACAAAGAAGGAAGTAGAGGAAATTTTAATTCTGTGTGAAGATACAAAAAACGAATATATTGAGCAAAAAGCGGAAGGTCTAACAGACTTTGTTCCGCTTCTTACACAATTTGTTGGCATGCTGAATTATAAATTAAATCCCAGAGAGACGGTCGAATCGCTTCGTTATCAACCTTCTTATCAAGATGTGATGAATGAATTTTTTGAAATTATTCAATGGATAAGGGACTAACCATTAAGAGTTTGAAATAGTCTCCTGGTGGTTCTCTTTATCTTTCTTGACAAGCTTGCCATCTTCTTCAGTGAATTCTTCTTCGATATGATGGAAAGATCGCTCGAAGATATCCATAAAATCTTCACCGTAAATTTTGCGATGACGGTCATTAGTTCCATAAACTCCGGGAATTTGCCGTACAAGTCGCGCAACGGAAGTGCGCCGCTGAACACTGAATTATTAGAAGGTTCGTAATGTTCCATTAAATCTAATAAAATGGCCTCGCCTTTATCTGTCAGCTGAATGTACGTATTTCGCTTGTCGCTTTCTTTTTTAGAAAATTCAAGTAAACCTCGTTCTTCTAGTTTTTTGGAGAAGTTAAATGCAGTAGAAACGTGCATAACTCCAAACTTTGCAATTTCGGAAATGGAAGCCCCGTTTAAATGATATGAAATCCATAAAATATGATGCTCGTTAATATTAAGGTCATAAGGCTTAATCCATTGCTGCCAATCCTTCTCTACGGTTTTCCAAAGGGCTTTACTTAATTGGGCAATGCGTTGGCTAAATAGAAGTGCTTCTTTCAAACTGTAATCTTGATCACTAGTCTTTTTCATCTTCTCCCACCTACTTAGTCTCTTTTTTTATTTATCTTCTATTATGCCAATAAAATAAAAAATTATAAAGATGTAAATTTACAAAATTTTAAAAAATTAAAAAAGAAGGCGTCTTAACCTTCTTTTTTGTCAATTTTTTCATTGGGATTTTTAGTTGTCTGTACATGTTCCTCTAGGTTTGACAAAGAATTTTGGATTTCTTTCAAATGATGCTGAAGGGATTCCTTATGAGGGACAATTTCTTCTTTAAACTGACCAAGGGTAGTAGAAAGGTCACTTGCGATATTTTTCACTATAGTATTTCCTTCTCTGGCGGTCATTTGTACTTGTTGAGAAACAGCTTTTATTTTTGTTGAGAGCTCTTGTTGTGAAGCGTTAACTCGGTCTTTTCGAGAGCTGACACGCTGTTTAAGTTCTCGTCCTGAATATGGAGTAACAAGAAGCGTTGTAATAGCGGCTACGGTGCTTCCGATTGCTGCTCCAGCTGCTAGTTTTTTCATTCTGCTCATTATTTATTTCCTCCTATGTAGTAAAGTAATTGCTAACACTTCCTTCTGACATAATCATAAAAAAATAGCATAGATTTATACAAAAGAAGGAGGTTATCAACATGGGGTAGCTTTATTCATTCTTTTGATAATTAGCCTGAGTTTTTTTCTGGCTGCCTTTAAATGGTTTAGCCTTACGACTAGAACGGCATCATATCCACCTAAACATGTGCTGAAACAAAAGTCTCTTACATGTGCGACAGTGGCTTTTGCGAGTTTTTTATTGGCGCTTATACTTTATTATGTAACCTAGGATGGAGAACTTAAACCTTTATTACATAGTAAGTCTTCATACCTATTGTATGAGCTGCAAATGAAATTTAAGTGAAAAGCATTCTGTACCATTTCTTTTTAAACAAAAAGTTAAGAGCCGAACTGTAGATTGTCTCTAAAAGATCAGCAACATACTATAAATGAACCGTTTTATCTAAAGGTCCGCCACGCTTTGGCGGGCCTGAGCTTTTGGTGTAAAAAAAGAGCCTGATTCTTAATTAAATCAGGCTCTTGACGTTACGATAATTTTGCTTTGATGCTTGTGCGTTTTAGAACGGATTGAACAATTGGATAAATAACGACCATAACGATTGTATTCACTACTGTTGCAGGTAATACAACCGCAGCAACAAGCGCCATGACGCTGTTTCCGCCCGGTAAGCCGACGATTAGCGCGGCAGCAGACAAGAATACGGTTCCTGATACGAGTGTGCCAACAGCCGTTAAAGCAGCGGCAACTGGTGTTTTAATGCCTGTTGCTTTTTTCACAAGCATAAATAATGCAAAGAAAACAAATGCTGTAATTGGTTTATCAATCAAGTTTGCAATTTGTCCGCCAGGAAAGCTTGTTGTTAAAGCAGAAATAACCGCTGTGGTTAAGCTAACCAATGCAACATTTTTTACGCTAGGAAACAACAGGATTGCTAAAAACATCATTGTTAACATCATATCTGGCTTCATTCCAAATAAAATAGGAGGTACCACCGTGTGGAGAACCGCTCCAATTCCGACTAATAACGCTAAAGAAACTAAAACCTTTGTATTCATTTCTCATCTCTCCTCTTCTAAGCTAAGCTCGAAATATACCAATAGTGCGTCTATGCCCATTGCATATATTTACATACTGATTATAACATATTTATGTGAAAAAAGAATCAGTTAATTCTGCCAATTATGCGTTTGCCTGTGCAAATTCATCCATAAAGGCGGCAAGAGCTTCACACGCTTCAAGCGGTACAGCATTGTAAATAGAAGCGCGGCATCCGCCGATTGAACGGTGTCCAGCTAATCCTACGAAGCCTTTTTCTTTTGCTTGCTGTAAAAACGCAGCCGTTAACTCATCGGTCGGTAAAGTAAACGTTACGTTCATAATTGATCGGCTTTCCTCTGTAGCGTGAGGGGTATAGAAACCATTTGAACGTTCCATGCTTGTGTAGAGTAACTTAGCTTTTTTATGATTTTGGGCTTCAATTGCTTTAACGCCACCTTGTTCTTTAATCCAATCTAAAACAAGTGAAAGCATATAAATGCCAAACGTTGGAGGAGTGTTGTAAAGAGAGTTGCTCTTTACGTGTGTCTCATAATTCAGCATTGTTGGTAAACCTTCAGGAATACGTTTAAGCAATTCTTTCTTCAAAATGACAACCGTGACACCAGATGGTCCGAGGTTTTTCTGAGCACCAGCATAAATGAGAGAGAACTTAGATACATCAATTTGACGGCAAAGAATGTCGCTTGACATGTCGGCAATTAAGTCTACTCCTTCGATAGACGGATAGTCAGCCCATTGTGTACCAAAGATGGTATTGTTGGACGTGATATGCAAGTACCCAATCTCTTCTTTTGGAAGCTTTATATCATCTAAAGATGGAATAGAGCGGTAGTTCTCTTCTTTAGTAGAAGCAACAACTGCTGTTTTTCCAAGTTTCTTTGCTTCTTTTAATGCTTTTTCCGACCATGATCCGGTTAGGACATATGCACCGACTTGATCGGAAGCTAAAAAGTTCATTGGAATCATAGAGAATTGCAGGCTTGCTCCGCCCTGCAGGAATAAAATTTCATGTGTATCTGGAATGTTAAGCAATTCCGTGAGTGTTTCTTTAGCATGTGTTAATACATCTTCAAACTCTTTGCTGCGATGTGATAATTCCATCACAGACATACCCGTATTTTTAAAATTAACTAGCTCCTCTTGAGCAAGTTGTAAGACAGGTAGGGGAAGCGCAGACGGACCTGCATTAAAATTATAAGCTCTGTTTAACGTAATCACATTAATTCCTCCTCAAATTAGTTCGAACACTCATCATACAAAATGGCTAATGACTGATGTCAGAAAGAATATCATTATACTATCATGAAAACCATTGATTGTGGAGGTAACTTTTCAAAAATTTAAATTAATCTGTAAAGAGAAAATAATAGAAAAAAGATAAATAAAAAGTATACGCAAACATGTTTTGGCAAACATGTAAATGAAATGTTTATATGCTATACTGATGGAAGAAATAATGTGGAGGAACAGAATGAGAGTATTAAAATATGCAATATTAGGGCTCTTAGATCAGAAGGAGCTCAGCGGGTATGACATTACCAGACTTTTTAAAGAAGAGGTCGGTAATTTTTGGAGTGCTAAGCACAGCCAGATTTATCCCGAGTTAAAGCGATTAACAGAAGAGGGATTTATTCGCTATGAAACCGTGATTCAAGGCAAGAAATTAGAAAAAAAGATGTATTCGATAACGGAAGAAGGAAGAGCCGAGTTAAGCAAGTGGCTCACTACAATTGATCCTATTCCTGAAACAACTAAAGATGAATTTATGTTAAAAGCTTATTTTGCTTCATCCATGTCAATAGAAGAGTTAAAGCAACAAATAGATAATCAACTATCAAGCAGGAAAGTGAAGCTAACTTTTTTAAAGAAACGAATGGATGACCTTTTGGAACAAGTTAATCATCACATTACCGTTTCGTCTCCTCAATTTGGTCATTATTTGGTGCTATCTCGCGCTCAAGACCGGGAGACAAGCTATATCAATTGGCTAGAACGTACGCTGAATTTAATTGAAAAAGAACAATAAGAAAAGGTGAGCGGATCATGACTTGGTGCATAAAATCATTTCAAGAGCTGACAAACGATGAGCTTTATGAAATTCTACAGGTTCGCACCGCTATTTTTGTTGTCGAACAGAAGTGTGCTTACTTAGAAGTAGATGGAAAAGACAAACTTGCTTATCACTTGTTCAAAAAAGAGAATGAGAAAATTATCGCATACCTTAGAGTTTTACCAAAAGGAATTAGCTATCGGGAAGCTTCTCTTGGGCGCATTATTGTAAAACAAGCACAGCGCGGTACAGGTCTCGGAAGAGAACTGGTAGCAAGAGGAATTGATTTTTTAGAGAATGAGTTGCACGAGAAGACAATTAAAATTCAAGCTCAAAGCAGACTTCAAACATTTTATGAATCGTTTGGTTTTAGACCTATTTCCGATATTTATTCAGATGAAGGGCTTCCCCACGTAGATATGCTAAAGACACCTTAGAAACTTCACCAATTGTGTGAAGTTTTTCTATTTCTGAAACGGGTAAGGTGAAAGAAAGATGTTAGGCTTTAGTACTGCGCAGATAGAATCGATATGACTACTACTAAATTAGTAATTTATGAATAAGATAGATAATGAATTTGTTTCTTTTTGCTTATTCTTTGATTTTAAGTAAGTGATATATTGAAGAAAGTAATAATATTGTATATAATGATTTTTGTAACAAAAATGTAACAATTACGTAATATTCTTAATATTGATTCAGAAAGAAATTTGTTGTACATATTGCTTGGAGGCATTTTTATGAGTGCAAAGGAAAAGAAAAATAGGTATATATATAGTTTGGATGGACTTCGAGCTTTCGCTGTTATGTCTGTCATTGCATATCACTTAGGATTTGGATGGGCATCTGGAGGATTTCTAGGAGTTGACGTTTTCTTTGTATTATCAGGGTATTTAATTACCTCGATTTTACTGGTGCAATCTTGGGAAAATCCTTTGGAAAATTTGAAGCATTTTTGGATCAGCCGAACGAGAAGACTTCTTCCAGCTGTGTATGTGATGGTAATATTAACTGCAGCGTGGGTTATTTTATTTAACCGGCCATTGTTAACAACGCTACGAGGCGATGCATTATCGTCTATTTTTTATATGAGTAACTGGTGGTTTATTTTTCATAAAGTTTCATATTTTGATAGTTTTGGGTCACCGTCACCATTAAAGAACTTATGGTCACTGGCTATTGAAGAGCAGTTTTATATTGTGTGGCCACTTGTTTTATTATTGGGCTTAAAATTTATCAAAAAGAGAGGAATTCTTTCTCTATTCATTTTAGCTGGAGTAATGGCCTCAGCTATTCTAATGTCTTTTTTATATGAGCCAGGAGGAGATCCTAGCCGCATTTATTATGGAACCGATACTCGGCTGTTTGCCCTTTTAATCGGCTGTTTACTTGCATTTGTCTGGCCGATGTATCGTTTATCATCAAAAAATCTTCCAGCCGTAGGCAAGCAAGTATTAAACGCGGTAAGTATGGTGAGTTTCTTTGTATTTATTCTCTGCGTATGGAGCGTTGATGAGTATACTCATGCATCTTTTCTTTATCAAGGGGGAATGCTGCTGATTTGTTTAAACGCTGCTGTACTGGTTGCAACGATTAGTCATCCTAGTAGTTTTTTAGGAAAAGCTCTGTCGTTTAAACCGCTTCGCTGCTTGGTACTAGATCATACGGCATCTATTTGTGGCATTATCCGGTTATTGTTCTTACAACACCTGTATCCGAGATTGGCCGCCCGGTCTATTGGCATGCGCTGCTACAAGTAGGCCTTACATTTATCATTGCTGAACTTTCTTACCGTTACATCGAAGTGCCTATCCGCACACGCGGCTTTCGCTATTATTTCCGGCACTACCATCCGAGAGAGCTTTTTAAATGGCGTAATCTCTCTCGTTCGAGACAAGCGGTTTTGGGCAGTCTCATTTTCTTTTTGGCGCTGTTTACAGCGGATATGACAAGCTTTGCTATTAGTACGCAACAAAAGGATGAAACGACAGCGAAAGAGACAGAGGTTAAAATTCAAACGAATCATAAAGAAAATGCTTCAACTTCTGTCAAAGACAAGAACAAAGCGGATGATAAAAAAGCAGAGAACGCGGAAAAGAGTTCCGGGGAAGAAAAATCTGATGCCAAAGAAAAACGGCAGCCGAATTCTTACAGAGATGTTCTTGCGATTGGAGACTCGGTCATGCTGGATATTGCTCCTAATCTTAAAGAGATGCCGCTTAGTATTACGATTGACGGAAAAGTAGGAAGGCAGCTCAATGAAGCACTGCAGCTAACTCCTAGCTATCAAGCATTTAATAATCCGAACAGCGCAGTGATTATTGAGTTAGGAACAAACGGCTATTTTACAAATGAAGAACTTGAACAACTGTTAAAAGCTTTTTCACACGCGGACGTTTACTTAGTGAATACGCGCGTTCCTCGTTCGTGGGAAAGCACCGTGAACAAGAACTTGAAAGCTGCTTCTGAAAAGTTTGATCACGTCACGCTCGTAGATTGGTACTCAGAGGCTTCTAAGCACCCTGAATACTTTACATCAGATGGTGTCCACTTGGTACCTGAAGGATCAAGAGCATTAACAAAATTGATTGAAGAACGTATGAATTTAGAAGTTAAGGCGGAAAGTCGTTCATAATAAGTGAAAAGCCGCACTATGTTTTATATCACAAACTGATTAAACATGTGTTAAATGAATAGTTAAAACAAAAAAAGCTTACATGTGTAAGCTTTTTTTGTTTCAAGAAAGGTGAGAAGAAATATTGCCAGCGATTTCTTGAAGTTTTTCAGGCGTGTATTCGCTTGTATGCTCTTTCCATACAGCACCGAATCCATCGCCTTCCCCATAGCGAGGAATAATGTGCATATGATAATGAAACACGGATTGACCAGCTTTTTCACCATTATTATTTAAGATGTTTAAGCCGATTGGGCTGTATGTTTCTTTAATTGCATTTGCGATTTGAGGAACCACTTCAAACAAATTGCGCGCAATTTCCGGCGTTAGTTCGTGAATGTCTTTTTTATGTACTTTTGGAATCACCAGTGTATGACCTTTTGTTACTTGACTAATGTCTAAAAAAGCTAATACATGTTCATTTTCAAATACTTTTGCACCTGGGATTTCACCGCGAATAATTTTGCAAAAAATACAGTTTTCATCATGTGTGCTCATTATATTCACCTTCCGTTACCAATATAAATGTATGGGTATACATGTACGTTTATTTTACCACAAAGTAGAAATGCAATCAGCAGGCAAGAAATAGCTACTGGCATTTTATACACAAAAACGGGATGCAAACGATTATGCATCCCGTCATGTGAAGAAGGAAAAAATAGCTTTTAATGCAGCATATGATCTTTAAGGAACACCTCATTTACGTAATTGCATTGCCTAATGAAACAGTAACTTGAAAAAGTATATTCTCTTTAACAAACACCTCATTTAAGCATTGAGCTAAAAAATATACAATGTGAACGAAATCGTTCTTGGTCTTTGACAAACACCTCATNTACACAGTAATAAATGAACATTATTGTCTACCCATTATATATATTCTTACTACGTTCATGACTACCATCCCCTTATGAATCAAACATACATCGATTTACAATAAGG
>Ga0058695_1000035_pt1 | contig 21463 bp, 23 predicted proteins | sample AgamicMgMarz_FD_55042 | JGI IMG/M metagenome (GOLD analysis project Ga0058695, IMG submission 55042) | Agave microbial communities from Guanajuato, Mexico - Mg.Ma.rz | ecosystem: Host-associated > Plants > Phyllosphere > Phylloplane/Leaf | place: Guanajuato, Mexico | collected 2012-06-04 | reverse complement strand
TGACGCTCGGATCGGGAATAGCTATTTCACTGTTAAATTATCATTTGTACACAATGAAGACAATCCAAATTTCAGGCTTTACGTATGAGGCTGTTAATACGTTTTATTTGGTCGCTGGAAGTTATTTCTTCTTCCGAATTGCAGAGATATTAGCTGAAAAGCTTTCTGTGAAGTCCGTGACGATTGTTAAAAATATTGCCATGTACTCGTTTGGCTTTTACTTGATTCATCCAATGGTTTTAAACTTTGTGGCAAAAGCAGTACCAATACAGGGCAACTATATGTTTCACTTTGAAATCTTGGCACGCTATATTTTAACGTTAGCGGGCTGTTACCTTATCATTTGGGGATGTCATCGTCTTCTACCGTTTGCTAGCTTCTTGTTTGGTAAACTGCCAAAAGAAGCGGTATTCATTTACCGACGTCCTGATCATAAATAGAGTCTAGTTAAAAGTTATGCCTGCTTGCAGGCATAACTTTTTTTATAAAGTATAAGAGATGATAACACAGTAGTTTTAAACTATTTTTAAAAGTGACATGCTAAGCTAAGATAATGATTATTTAGGTAATCANAAAAGGGGGAATCTGATATGCATGTACTTGTGATAGAAGATGATGCTTCATTATTACACGGTATCGTAGAAAGCTTAAAAGAAGAAGGCTATGAAGTTGACTGTGCGTCTGAAGGTGATGAAGGATTATTTTTAGCAGAGCAGAACATTTATGATGCTTTAATTTTAGATANTATGCTCCCAGGTATGACAGGGCTTGACATACTAAAAAAGTTAAGAAAACAAAAGGTGCTGACGAAAGTTATTTTTCTCACTGCAAAAGATAGTGTAGAAGATCGAGTGAAAGGGCTTGATTATGGAGCNGATGATTATTTGGTTAAGCCTTTTGCAATGGCTGAACTTTTTGCGAGGTTAAGGGTAATGCTCAGAGACTTGCAGGCAGAAGAAGGCATGATTTCATATGGCCCAATTTCTATAAGAGAAGCCAATCATGAGGTCATGATTAATGGAAGTGTCTTAACGTTAACGATTAAAGAATTTCAGCTTTTGGAATACTTTATTCGAAATAAAGAACAAATTCTTATTCGAGATCAAATTTTTAATCGGGTATGGGGATTTACATCCGATGTAGGAGTAGGCGTAGTAGATGTCTATGTTCACCATTTAAGAAAGAAGCTTCAGCCTTTTAATTGTGACGGTTATATACGTACAGTTAGAGGTGTAGGATTCATGTTAAAAGGGGAAGAGCATGTTTAAAAAGACGAGAATCAGGCTTGTGTTATTCAACACAATGGTGCTGATGGTTATTTTGAGCATCTTCAGTTTAGTTCTATATTTTTACATACAGCATGTTATTTTTTNAAACCCAGACAATCGGTTAAGTGAGATGAGCGAACAAGTAAAAAAAAGAAACTTACATGAAATTCAGGAAAATAATGAAAGAGAAACAGAAAGGCGCGTTGCGTTTTTACTTTGGAGCAGTGATAAAAAACTAATAAAAATCACGCCTAAAAAAGGATTATATACAAACGATATTGACGACTTTAAGCCTGCGCTGTCTGAAGGGAAAGCTCAAACGGCACAAGAGGTAAACGGTCATGCTTATCGAGTTATGAATGTGAAAAACAAAGGCTATATAAAAGATAAAGNCGTTTCAACCATTCAACTTGTCTTAAATGTCGATCCAGAAACTCAAACCTTAGAGCATCTTGCTTTCCTTCTAATCATTTCAGCTTTTATTGGACTGNTTCTTTCGCTTGTAGCTGGCCTGTTTTTAGCTAATCGAGCGCTTGTACCTATACAAAAGTCGTGGAATAAACAGGTCGAATTTATTGCAGATGCATCTCATGAATTAAGAACGCCTCTTTCTGTGATGCAAACGCATCTCGAGCTATTGTTTAGACGACCAAATCATACCATCGAGCAAGAAAGCGAAAATATTTATCAAAGCTTAAATGAAGTGAAGCGGATGACGAAGCTGGTGGGCAACTTATTAACACTGGCTAGATCTGATTCAAGTGCACAGCTGCTAAATAAAACGGTTTTTAATATGGGAGAGCTGGTTGATAAAGTAGCTAATCAGTTTGAGCCCATATTTGAACTAAAGGAGCTTCATTTCACAAGGGAAATTGAATCGTTAATGTGCGGAGGAGATCAAGAACGAATTCATCAGCTATGTATGATTTTATTAGATAATGCTTTTAAGTACACCCCATCTGGAGAAAGCATTCATGTCAGTCTAAAGAAACATCATCACTCTATGATATTAATTGTCAGAGACACAGGCGTTGGAATTGAAGCGGAAGATCTTCCGTATGTATTCGATCGCTTTTATCGAAGTGATAAGAGCCGAGCCCGTGCTGAAGGAGGATCAGGCTTAGGTCTTGCGATTGCCAAGTGGATTGTACAAGCTCATGACGGAGAAATGAAGGTTTTTAGTCAAAAAAACGTAGGTGCGGAATTTTATGTGAAAATTCCGCTATGAAAAAAGCTGCCTATCATTAGGCAGCTTTTTTCACCACTTTTTTATTGGTAGTCTTCCACGCTTTCCAGGCATTAGCAAGTAACAGACCAATTAATAAATAGGCAAGTCCGCCAAAAAGCAAATAATCTACAGCGCTAATCGCCCCTGCAATCAATCCAAATTTAATTTGGTCTTTATATTTGGCAGGAGAAGTAGGAGGGTCTGTCACCATAAAGAAGGCTAGAAATAAAGCAGAATTGACAAAAGGAGCTCGTAAAGCATCCGCTACATCGCCTATCCCTATTAGTGACATAATCGTAAAAATAACAAAATACACGCTTAAAAAAGCAAATACTTGAGGGAATTTATTTACTTTGCTTGTCACAAGGTAACCCGTCACAAACACGAATACAATGAGCCATACGGGGAGTAAAGATAAGCTTCCCCACCAGCTTTGGCCGCTTGAAAAGACAATAAGTGAAAAGAGAAGACCAAAAGTGGCAGGGGTAAAAATAGGCTTCTTTTTTACTTTTACTAAGTGTTTCGATAAAATCGCAACAGCTACAGTGCAAAATGTGACCCAAGCAGGTGTAGAGGTGCTGAGCACTAAGGCAATAATTAATCCAGTAATAATTCCGCCGTCGGGAAGCTGAATTTTCTTTTTATAGGCAAAAGAAAATCCTAAATCTAAGGCGGCCGCCGAGCATACGGCAAGCAGTAGGTGTCCTAATCCTTGAAAGGCAGAAGAGTTGAATTCACCTAATAAGGTTAGCAGCAGCATAGCCATCACGTATCTTTTAGGTGTTTTAACTAGCTGCGCCCAAGGACTTATTTCTTTTGGTTTGTTTTCATCTACAATAATATAACCTTTTGGTGTACTAATATATTTAACACCGCTTCTTCGTTCAGAACGTGTGGTCATAATTCATTAATTCCTCCATATCTGATGTAAAAAAAGGAGTGAAACTAGAATCGAAGAGTACGCCGCCTATGTCGGCATCATTCAATAAATTTACTCCTTTTTCCGTTCCTAAAATAAAAGCTGACGTAGATAATGCATCGGCCAGCATGGCAGAAGGAGCAATAGCTGTACAACTCATTAGACTGCTTCGAGTGGATGGAGATAAGGGATTAACCAAATGATGCATGGATGGTTGCGTCTTATTTTTTCTAGCATAATTTCCTGATGTGCAGACAGCCGTATCTGTTACACGTAAAGTCAGTAATAACTGTATTTGAATACCAGGGTGCTGAATCCCGACTTTCCATAACTCTCCGTGTTGATTGCGTCCTTTAACTAGGATGTCTCCTCCTGCATTAATCATAAAATGCTGATAAGGAAGGGAGCGGGCAGCCAAATCAATCGCCAACCCTTTTGCGACCGCTCCAAGATCTATAATCATCGGTTTTTGTAAACAAACCGTTTTTTTATGTGTATCCAATACGATGTCTTTATAACTTCCAAAATCGACTGCTTCGTTCACTTGTACAGGCTTTCCATATAAGTAGTGTTCGTTAAAACCGCGGTTTTCTAATTGCTTTCCTACCGTTGGGTCAAAGATTCCATGCGTTTCATTTGCTACTAAGACAGCGAAATGAAGGGCTTCAAATAATAGAGGACTAACAGAAACAGGATCTTTGACATGTCTAATTAGTTTCATAACTTCGCTTTTTGCATCAAATCGACTGCATGTCGTTTCAACGGTCTTAAAAATAGTAAATGCCTTTGAGATATGGTGAAGGACATTTGCTTCTTCTGATTGGGGAGCAATTACTTGGAGTGACACGGTTGTTCCCATACATAATACAGAGCGGCTATACGTTTTTATGGACATCATTCGTTTCTCCTTTATGCATTCATTGCTTGCTGAAGTGCGTCATCCACGGCATTTTGAAAATCTTCTGTACTAAGCGTTGCTCCACTGACGACGTCGACGTCTGAGCTTTGTCTTTGTACGACTTGAGACGGAAGGCCCTCAATGTAACTTTGAGAATAGTGAGTATCCGCTTCTGTAATTTCAACTGTATCAATTCGGTCGTTTTTAATGTTCACGGATACGTAGACAGTTCCGATACGGTTGCTTCCTTGGCCAGAATATGTTCCATCTTTGTATTTTGTTTTAGGAGCAGAACTTTCGGCATTCGCTGATGACTGTTTCTTATTAGAGGGAGCAATATCTTCTCCCCAGCTGTCATTGACAATCGTTTGGTTGTCTGTCTGATCCGTCGTTTTCTTCTGATGATGAGCCGGTGTGACTTGAACAGCTTGTGCATCAGATAGAGTGTTTATATAACCAGTTGCATAAATACTTCCTATGGCTACGCTGCATGCAGCAATCATCTTCTTTCCCATTTTACTCATGTTTGTTGAACCTCCTGATTTGTACCAGAACGATAGTTTCAATTATTGATGGTTGTCTTTAGCATAAATAAACTTTACAAATAAACTTTTAAAAAAGATTTAAAATCAAGAAAGTTTTTTCAAAAACAAATGAGCCAAAGGAAAAGATGATTCTAAGTAATAAAGGTAGGCGATGGAATTTCCACAAGCCTAGCTATTTTGACATACGTAATAATAGTTAATATTTCTGTTTACTATCTAAACGTGCATGATAAAATAGAAAAGATGAATATGTGTTAGGAGGAACATCAGTGAAAATTAAGCTTGGCCTTTTATACGGAGGAAAATCCGCTGAACATAAAGTATCTTTACAAACAGCTCTAGCAGTTTCAAAAGCAATTAACCACGATAAATATGAAGTGCATCCAATTTACATTACAGAAACAGGAAAGTGGATTCGCGGCACACAGCTGACTGGTCCGCTTGAAACAGTTGCTCAATTAGAAATTCAAGATAACGGAACTGCTATTTCACCAGTTTCATTGAATACGGAAATGTTTGCATTAACAGATTCAAAAACAGATGATCAGCTAGATGTTATTTTCCCACTTCTTCATGGTCCAAATGGAGAAGATGGTACGGTACAAGGATTATTAGAATTATTGAATATTCCTTATGTTGGAAATGGTGTATTAGCTTCAGCAGCTGGTATGGATAAAGTTGTAATGAAGCAGCTGTTTGCACAGGCAGGTCTGCCTCAAGTAGAGTACGTATCATTTATCCGCCGCGAGTGGGAAGCAGATCGAACGGCTGCTTATGAAAAAGTAGAAACACTTGGATACCCTTGCTTTGTTAAACCAGCAAACTTAGGTTCAAGCGTTGGGATTAGCAAATGTGATAACCGCGAAGAGTTAGAAGCGGCATTTGTTGAAGCTTTCTTATTCGATCGGAAAATCATTGTAGAAGCAGCAGCAGTTGGTCGTGAAGTTGAAATTGGTGTGTTAGGGAATGATGAAGCAGCTTGTTCAGTAGTTGGAGAAATCTTACCTAAAAAAGCGTTTTACGATTACAAAGCCAAATATGAAGACGGCGATACAGGCCTTATTATTCCAGCTGAAATTACAGAAGAACAGCATCAAGAAATGTCAGTACTAGCAATCAAAGCATTTAAAGCAATTGATGGATCTGGTCTTGTACGTGCAGATTTCTTCTTAACATCAGAAGGTAAATTCATTATTAATGAAGTGAATACGATGCCTGGTTTTACACCTTTCAGTATGTTCCCGTTATTGTGGAAACACGCAGGTGTTGAATATCCAGATTTAATCGAAAAACTTGTATCACTAGCAATTGAACGTCATACCGAAAAGCAGCAAATTAAACACACAATGTAACTCACACAACACTATTCATCATGAATAGTGTTTCTGTGTTTAGTTTCAATTAATGTTATCCATAGTTTACTTTATATCGAGAGGAGCAAACCAACAATGATTAAACGTACGCTTACACAGCTAGCTACAATGATTCCAGGAAGTGTATTTCATAGCGGAAACGAAGCAGCTGTAATTGAGGGAGTCTCAATTGATACGAGAACCATTCAGCAAGGTAATTTATATATCCCAATTAAAGGGGAACGCTTTAACGGGCATACATTTGTTCATAAAGCAATTGAAAACGGAGCGGTCGCTACACTGTGGAACAAAGATGAAGAAAATCCACCGACAGACATTAGTGTTATTTTAGTCGATGATACGCTAGAAGCTCTTCAGCAATTAGCGAAATCCTATCGTCACGAGTTAGATATTAAAGTAGTGGGCATTACAGGAAGTAACGGAAAAACAACGGCAAAAGACATGGTGAAAGCTGTGCTCGATACAACTTACCGTGTTCTGAAAACAGATGGAAACTTTAATAATCATATTGGTATGCCGCTTACTATTTTGCGTTTAGATGAAACTCATGATATTGCAGTTTTAGAAATGGGCATGAGCAGCCGAGGGGAAATTGAATTTCTTTCTAATTTAGCGGAGCCTGATGTGGCCATTATTACAAATATCGGAGAATCGCACCTTCAAGACTTAGGAAGCCGTGATGGAATTGCGGAGGCAAAATTAGAAATTACAAGCGGCTTAGCGCCAACAGGTCAGCTTGTCTATAATGGTGATGAGCCACTTTTAACGTCGCGCGTTGTTAATCCAGTATTTGAAACGGTGACATTTGGCAGCTCAGAACAAAACGATTTGTATCCAAGTGCTATTTCAGCTGAAGAGTTAGGCACAACATTCACTGTTTCACGTGAAACAACATATTCATTCTTTATCCCGGTATTAGGTAAACATAATGTTCACAATGCGCTTTCTGCTATTGCGGTAGGTCATTATTTTGGACTAGACAATGAAACAATCGCTAAGGGATTAAAAGAATTAAAGCTAACCAATATGCGTATGGAGCTCGTGAAACGAACAGATGGCCTGACCTTCATTAATGACGCATATAATGCAAGCCCAACGTCTGTTAAAGCTGCTATCACGTTGATGCATGATTTAGAAGGCTATAAGCAAAAAATTCTTGTTCTCGGCGATATGCTTGAATTAGGCGATCAGGAAAAAGAGTTCCACAAAGAAGTGGGAGAGTTTATTCAAGCAGAAAAAATTGATTATGTTCTAACATACGGCCCCTTATCTGTTGAAATTGAGCGAGGAGCAAAAAATAATTTTGCAGAAGATAAGGTAATGCACTTTGAGGAGAAAGATGAGCTTGTTAAAAAATTAACAGCGATTACAACAAGAGAAGATGTGGTTTTAGTGAAAGCATCTCGAGGGATGAAGCTTGAGGAAGTTATCTCAAAAATGATGCATAAATTACCGTGATATTAAAAAGAGTATAAGTAAGCTCTATTGCAAACGGAAAGCCATAGTGTTATGATGTAGTCTGAGTGTCTTGAGGCGCTTATACTCTAAACGTTGAATTTATTGAAGTAGTCGTTTAGAGCATTTTCCGTTTCCTCGGAGAATGCTTTTTTTTGTAAAATATAGATAGTCTAAATATAAAAGGAGTTTGAAAAACTTGGCATTATTTCAAGATTTAGGATTAAGTCAACAGCTTAATAAAGCTGTGAGTAAAATGGGTTTTGAAGAAGCAACACCAATTCAATCAGAAACTATCCCATTAGCACTAGAAGGTCACGATTTGATCGGACAAGCACAAACAGGAACAGGTAAAACAGCGGCATTTGGTATTCCTCTTATTGAAAAAGTTGATGTAAACGTAGATGCAATTCAAGGGTTAATTATTGCTCCTACTCGTGAACTTGCTGTACAGGTATCTGAAGAACTTTACAAAATTGGTCAAACAAAGCGCGTACGCGTGCTATCAATTTACGGTGGTCAAGATATCAGTCGTCAAATTCGTGCATTGAAAAAGCACCCTCATATCATCGTAGGGACACCAGGGCGTATGCTAGATCATATTAATCGTCGTACACTTCGTCTACAAGATGTTCATACAGTTATTTTAGATGAAGCAGATGAAATGTTAAACATGGGATTCATCGAAGACATTGAAAAAATCTTATCAAACGTACCTGAGAACCACCAAACACTTTTATTCTCAGCAACAATGCCTACTCCAATCCGTCGCATTGCTGAAAAATTCATGAACGAACCAAAAGTGGTAAAAGTACAAGCAAAAGAAGTAACGATGCCAAACATTACGCAGTATTATTTAGAAGTACAAGAAAAGCGTAAATTTGATATCCTTACTCGTCTTTTAGATATGCAATCACCTGAATTAGCTATCATCTTTGGTCGTACAAAGCGCCGTGTTGATGAGCTATCAGAAGCATTAAATATGCGTGGTTATTCTGCACAAGGTATCCATGGTGACTTGACGCAATCGAAACGTCTATCTGTACTACGTCAATTTAAAGAAGGTTCTATTGATGTATTAGTTGCGACGGACGTAGCTGCACGCGGACTTGATATTTCTGGTGTTACTCATGTATACAACTTTGATATCCCTCAAGATCCAGAGAGCTATGTACACCGTATCGGACGTACAGGACGTGCTGGTAAAATGGGTGCTGCTATGACATTTGTAACGCCAAGAGAAACTGGACAGTTACACAATATTGAGCGTACAACAAAACGTAAAATGGAGCGTCTTACTCCTCCAACGCTTGATGAAGCAATGGAAGGTCAACAGCGTATTGCAGCTGACAAATTAACAGAATCTGTGACACAAGGCAACTTATCTTACTATAAACAGTTGGCAGAAGAGTTACTTGAAGAGCACGATTCAGTTTCATTAGTGGCAGCAGCAATCAAATTATTTACAAAAGAACCAAACGAATCACCAATTCAATTAACTGCTGAACCACCGGTAATTGCAAAAGGTGATAAAAACAAACGTGGAAATGGCGGAGGTCGTTCACGTTCTAACTCTAAAAACTACTCACAGCAAAATCGTCGTGGAAACTCAAAGCGTTTTGGTGACAAGCGTCGCGGTGGAAGCAACGGCAGTGATAATAGAAATCGTAATAGCAGCAGTAATCGTAAAGATTCTCGCAGCAAAGCGTAAAATAAAAACGAGCCTTAACAGGCTCGTTTTTTTATGTGTTAATTGCTATTTTATTGGTGCACACTATGAGTAAAATAAAATGGGGTGTTCACTGATGTCGACCATTGTTCGGTTAGGTTATGTGGCGATGAGCGTTCATTTGGAAAATAGTTCTCCTTCTCAAACAATGACTTTTGCACAATTTCAGCGTGTGAAAGACCATGAAGCGGCCATTCGCAAGCTCGAACGTATTGCAATATCCAACTTAGAAAACTGCTTACGGTTATTAAAACATAATGCGTGGAGTGAAATTGAGTTTTTTCGATTCAGTTCTAAGTTAATTCCATTAGCTAACCATGAGGCGCTAAAAGAGTGGAACTACATAGCTCCTTTAAAGGATGCTCTTCAGCGTATTTCTGTATTTTTGAAGGAACATCCAATGCGAGTAGATTTTCACCCGGATCATTTTGTTGTTTTAAACTCAACGGATAAAGAGGTTTTTAAGCATTCTATTCAAACTCTTCGCATGCATCAAAAGTTGCTGAAAGGAATGGATATTCCGCTTCAAAATCGCTGTGTTTTACATGTTGGAGGAGCTTATAATGATAAAGAAAAAGCACTGGAGCAGTTTATTCATAATTGGGGGCTTGTACCTCAATCCCTTCAGCAAATGATTATGTTAGAAAACGACGATACAACCTTTCATATAAAGGACGTCTTGTATTTATGTGAAAAACTAAATGTCCCAATCATTTTTGATCTTCATCATCATCAGGCAAACAACGATGAAACTTCATGGCAAGAGCATTGGGACCGTATCACTAGAACGTGGGAACAGGAAACGCTTCCTCTAAAAATGCATATATCTAGTCCTAAAAGTGATAAAGAATTTAGAGCCCATGCAGATTATATCGATGTTCATGGGTTTTACAGCTTTTTAAAAGAAGTAAATGGAACGATACCGCAAATTGATTGCATGATTGAAGCTAAGAAAAAAGATGAAGCGCTCTTTCAGTTAGTAAGAGACTTGAAGTCTTATGAAGATGTGGAATTTATTAACTCATCCACTTTTTATATTAAATCTTAAAGCAGGCCTCATATCTGTGGCTTGTTTTTCTGTTTGAACGCGAGAAAAGCGAGAAGAAATCCAGCAATACCTCCAACGAAATGAGCTGTGTTGTTGGTTCCTGGCGTTAGCAGACCTGAAAGTAATCCAATAATTAAGAAGACGACAATGATTTGCTGGTTACTTTGAGAAAGCATATGCTTTTGTTTTATTACAAGGTAGAGGTAAAACCCGAGCAGCCCGAAAATGGCACCGGATGCACCCACATGGCTGTAGAAAGAAGATTGGGTTAGAAATGTAACGATATTTCCAAGAAATCCACACGTAAGGTAGAATAGAAGAAACTTATAAGAAGAAAGAATACGCTCAGCACCTGGCCCTAACAAGAACAATGAAAATGAGTTAAAAAGAAGGTGTGAAAAGCTTAGATGCAAAAAGATAGGTGTGAAAAGTCGCCAGTAGTCTCCTTGAGAAATTAAGCTATTCACACCAATAAGCTGATGTATAAAAGATTCTGCAAGGTGTGAGGGAAGAGCGGCAAGTAACCATAGCGCAATGTGGATGCAGATAAGCGTGAAGGTAACAGGGTAAAAACGTTTAAATTCAGCTGCATTTTCTGTGCGTACGAACATATTTGTCACTCCTTTTTATAAAGGCATTTTTATATACTATTCTGTAAGAGAGGATTAAATGAAAATGATTATAGGAACTGGAATTGATATTACAGAGTTAGAGCGGGTTGAAAAAATGGTGCAGCGTCAAAGCGCTTTTATTACTCGGATTTTAACAAAAAATGAAAAAGAACGCTATGAAAAGCTATCAAGCCGGCGTAAGGGTCGAATTTTTAGCAGGAAGATTTGCTGTGAAGGAAGCATATTCGAAAGCTCTTGGAACAGGAATAGGAAAAGATTTCAGCTTCCAAGATATCGAAATCGTGAATGATGAAAGAGGAAAACCCCACATTGTTACAAAACAACCACTGGACGCGTCCGTACACGTATCTATTTCCCACAGTGCGCACTATGCGATTGCTCAAGTAATTATTGAACGCTTGTCAAGCTAGTCTGCATATTCACTATTTCTTGTTCATATATTCATAGTGTGGATAGGGGAGACAAGATATGTTCTTGCTTCTCCGTTTAGCTGTGAATATACGAAATAAAGGAGTTGGGGAAATGCATAAAAATGGATTGGCTTATTTGTTTGCGCCTTTTTTCTCTTAGCCTTATCAGCATGCGGTGAAAAAAGTCAGCAGGATGTAACAGATGCATTGGATGCCAAAGTACAAGAAATGGCGGGGTATAAATCAGATGCTAAGATGACATTGAATACAGGGAAAGATGCTCAAGTATACGATGTAGAGATTTGGCATAGTAAGCCTATGTATTATCGAGTGAATTTGAAAAATACAAAGAAAGATCAAAGCCAAATGATTTTGCGTAATGATGAAGGGGTTTTTGTTTTAACGCCCGCCTTAAATAAAAGCTTTCGTTTTCAAAGTGACTGGCCACAAAATAGCAGTCAAGCTTATTTGTATGAATCCCTTGTCCAAGATATTGTGAAGGATGAAAAGGCAAGTTTTAAATCAACGGATAAGCATTATATTTTTGAAACAAAAACCAACTATCAAAATAGCACGATGCTTCCTAAACAAGAAATTACGCTGAACAAAAGTGATTTAGCGCCTGTTTCGGTTAAAATTATGGATACGGATAATAAAGTGTTAATAAAAGTTGATTTCTCTAAGGTCAAATTCGATTCTAAGTTTGATAAAGGGGCTTTTGATACAAAAAGAAATATGACAAGTGCAAAGATTGACGTTCCGACATTAGCTCAGCAGAAATCATTTAGCGTCCTTTATCCTAAGGATGTTCCAAAAGGTACAAAGCTGTCCAAGGAAAAGAAAATTGAGACGGAAAATGGCGAGAGAGTCGTTTTAATGTACAAAGGAGAAAAGCCGTTTACGCTTGTGCAAGAAAAAGCGCAAGTAGCTAAAACAGCAACATCTACAGTTACTGCCGGAGAGCCATTTGATTTAGGTTTTACTGTGGGAGCTTTGACGGATAAAAGTCTATCTTGGACATATAATGGAGTAGACTTTATGCTGGCTTCTGATCAGCTAACACCAGATGAATTGAGTACAGTTGCTAGATCTGTGCAAAGTCAGATGGGAAAATAAGAGAAGCTTACAAGCCTGCATATATGTAGGCTTGTTCTTGCTTAATTTGAATAAAGATCGAGATGAAGTTTGGCTATAGATGTATTATACTAACAGAGGAAAGTACGTTTAGAATGGTTCTGAAAAAAGGAAGTGTCGTAGTAATGGATGCATTTTATAGAGAAACATGGGCAGAAATTGATGTAGAAGCCATTTTTCAAAATGTGAATCATGTAAGAGAACTGATACCGGGGCATAAAACGTTAATGGCCGTAGTGAAGGCGAATGCGTACGGGCATGGAGATAAAGAAGTAGCAGAGATTGCGCTTCAAGCTGGTGCTGATATGCTAGCTGTAGCTTTTTTGGATGAAGCTATTGCTCTTCGGAAAAAAGGAATAAAGGAATCCATTTTAGTATTAGGAGCCGTGCCTATCCTACACATTCAAACTGCATTGGAGTGGGATGTAACGGTCACTGCTTATAGCAAAGCTTGGATTGAAGAAGCGGCGTCCATTCTAGGTGAAAACAGTCAGCTGCATATGCATTTAAAAATAGATACAGGCATGGGTCGCTTGGGAGTTAGAACAAAAGAAGAATTACACGAAACGATGAAAATCATCGCTTCTCATTCGGGATTCGTGCTGGATGGAGTGTTTACACACTTTGCAACAGCAGACGAGCTAAACTCGTCTTATTTTGAAGAACAATACACATTCTTTGAAGAAATGGTTCGAATTGTGAAAGAATATAATTTTACACCTCCGATGATTCACTGTGCAAATAGCGCAGCCTTGCTTCGTCGTCCGAAAGATATCTTTAATGGCGTACGCTTAGGTATCTCTATGTATGGCTTGAGTCCTTCTGAGGAATTAAAAGAAGTCTTGCCAATTCCGTTAAAACAAGCTTTTTCGCTGCACAGCCGTATCGTGCATGTTAAAAAAGTCAAAAAAGGGAGTCATATCAGTTACGGAGCTACTTATGAAGCTAAAGAAGATGAATGGATTGCTACTATTCCATTAGGATACGCAGACGGCTGGATTCGTAAATTAAGTAATTTTGAAGTATTAGTAGATGGAGTTAAAGTGCCAATTGTTGGTAGAATCTGCATGGATCAATTGATGATTAAATTACCTAAAATGTATAAAATGGGTACAAAAGTAACATTTATTGGGAAACAAAAAGGTGCTGAAATTACAATTGATGAAGTAGCGAAGCATCTTGAAACAATTAATTATGAAATCCCTTGCATGGTTGCAGCAAGGGTTCCGAGGGTTTATACAAGAGATTTGCAGCATATTGATGTTAATAATTATATCTTGCGCTGAATATACATCTTCCTGAGTCAACATAAAAAGTCTGAGAACAAAAGACAATAAAATAATAACTTCCATGCATAAAAGAGGGTATCAATTGACGATAATAGTGTAGAAATTGACAGAATTAACTTTCCATTAAAGCTAATCAATGTTATGATAAGGAAAGATGAGACTATTGGTGTGTGTATTGATGTTGGAGGTGTATGTTTGTGTCTGAAGCGAGCGCAACTACAGAAATCCTAGTAAGATTACCGAAAAATTTAGTATCGGAGCTCGATCTTATGGTTAAACAAGAAAATGGCAACCGAAGTGATTTTATTCACCAAGCAACAAAATTGTACCTTCGTGAGCGAAAAAAACGCCATATTCGCGAATCAATGAGACGTGGATATATGGAGATGGCAAAGATAAACTTAAATATTGCTTCCGAGGCTTTTCTAGCAGAGTATGAAGCTGATCATACTGTGGATCGTTTAGTAAGCGGGGGGTAATGACTTGGTAGTCAAACGTGGCGACGTTTATTTTGCTGACCTATCTCCTGTTGTTGGCTCAGAACAAGGAGGCGTTCGCCCTGTACTTGTCATTCAAAATGATATAGGCAATCGTTTTAGCCCAACTGTTATTGTAGCTGCGATCACTGCTCAAATTCAAAAGGCAAAGTTACCTACGCATGTTGAAATTGATGCAAAGCGCTATGGATTTGAGCGAGATTCAGTTATTTTACTAGAACAAATTCGTACTATTGATAAACAGAGGCTAACAGACAAGATTACCCATTTAGATGATGAAATGATGGACAGAGTGGATGAAGCCTTGCAAATCAGTGTAGGACTTATCGACTTTTAGAATTATACTTCCATTTATGCTAAGTTGCTCCTTTATGAGCAACTTTTTTAATTTGACTAGGAATAATCAGTAAACGTATATTGTAATAAGAAACGTTTTAAAAATGATAATATATATATAGATATAAATGAGTGTATTGACTCACAAGGAGGACCTCATGAATCAAGATTTATTCAATTATATACAAAATCATAAATCAGAAATTTTTGATCGATGGCTAGTGTTAATGAATGATGTGGAAACAGAGCGGATTAAAAACATTGTATCCGAGCAAGTGTACGTAAATGTAAGCTCTGATTTTGTAAATTTACTTTTGGCAAAAGCATTCCGTGATCAGGAAAATTTTGCAGAGGAACTAGAGGAAGTAGTAGGACGAGTTGTGAGTTTAGGATGGCCTCTTGCTTATTTGACACAGGGTGTACGTAACTTGGGTCACGTAGTGGTTGAAGGGTATGTAAACAGTGAACATGTAAAGGCTGACCAAACTCATTCTGAATTATTCTATCGGTTTGACAAGTGGTTAAGCCCTATTTATAACAAAATAGTAGAACAATACTCCAACTCGTGGGAAAATACAGTTATGTTGCAAAAAGTTGCACTTCAAGAATTGTCTGCTCCATTAATACCGGTATTTGATAAAATTACCGTAATGCCGCTTGTAGGAACAATTGACACTGATCGCGCAAAGAAAATTATGGAAAACTTACTGCAAGGTGTCGTAAAGCACCGATCAGAGGTCGTATTAATAGATATTACCGGAGTACCAGTAGTGGATACGATGGTTGCCCATCATATCATTCAAGCTGCTGAAGCCGTACGTTTGGTTGGAGCCAAGTGTTTGTTAGTAGGAATTCGTCCGGAAATTGCTCAGACTATTGTGAACTTAGGTATTAACTTAAANGAAATTATTACGAAAAACTCATTAAAAAAAGGCGTAGAGTTTGCGTTAGAAATGACTGAGCGGAAAATAGTTGATATAGAATCGGAGGAATAAACGTGAGAATACCCATTTTGAAATTGTACGACTATTTATTGGTATCCATTCAATGGGAGCTGGATGATCAAACGGCTATTCAATTCCAAGAAGATTTGCTAAGTAAAATTCATCAAACTGGAGCAAAAGGAGTGGTAATCGATTTAACTTCAATTGATATGATCGATTCATTCATCGCAAAAGTGTTAGGTGACGTGGTTAGCATGTCTAATTTGATGGGGGCTAGAGTAGTATTAACAGGTATCCAGCCTGCAGTAGCTATTACACTTGTTGAGTTAGGGATTGGCCTAAATGATGTTCTTACTGCACTCGATTTAGAAAAAGGTCTTGAGAAACTCCAATCGGAATTGGGGGATTAGTATATGGAATTCCAATCCAGCGTAAAAATCGTAACAGAATGGGANATCGTAGCGGCACGCCAATTAGGTAGAAATGTGTCGAAAGAGCTAGGGTTTGGAACAGTTGACCAAGCTCGTATTACAACCGCCATTTCTGAATTAGCTCGTAATATTTACCTATATGCGGGTAAGGGTCAAATCTATATTGAGAAATTAAATCGTGGAGGAAAAAACGGTCTTCTTGTCGTAGCAACAGATGAAGGGCCAGGTATCCCCGACGTTCGCAAAGTAATGGAAGATGGATACTCAACATCGGGTGGACTAGGAGCTGGGCTTCCTGGGGTAAAACGATTGATGGATGAGTTTGACATCGAAACAAATGTCGGAGAAGGTACTGAGATTAAAGCAGTTAAGTGGCTCCGGTAGGAGGAAATAGATAATGTCTTTTGATAAAGAGATGAGAGATTTATACAAAGATATTTTGGGGAACTATATCCAAACACAAAATGAACAAATTTTGTATCAAGGACAAAAANTAAGTAGAAAATCTTTAGAGAATGAAATATCGCCAGAAGATATTGTGAGNATTCATAAAGAAGTGATTGAAGAAATTTATTCTGATATTCCAGAAAAAGTGCTGCATTCTCTGGACTTTTTACTTGAGGTAATGATTAGCTACGGTCTTGCTCTTCGTGAGCATCAAACATTAAAAAATAAGCAGCGGGAACTTCGTTCTGAAATTGAAGTTGCCGCTAACGTCCAGCAGACGCTGTTGGGGACAAAGGTTCCGGCTAGTTCAACTTTAGAAATTGGTGCGATTAGCGTACCGGCTAAACAGATGAACGGAGATTATTTTCACTTTGTAGAAGAAGAGCATGGTGGGTTAAGTATTGCCATTGCCGATGTGATTGGAAAAGGAATTCCAGCTGCAATGTGTATGTCTATGATCAAGTATGCAATGGACAGCTTACCGGACTCAAGAAAAAATCCAAGTTATGTATTAGAGAACTTGAATAATATTGTAGAGCGAAACGTAGATCCAAGTATGTTTATTACGATGTTCTACGGAAGCTATAATCCCGAGACAAACTTATTTGATTATGCATCTGCAGGGCATGAACCAGGTTTTTATTATGATGCCAAAGCTGATTCATTTGAAGATTTGGAAGCAAAAGGACTCGTGCTAGGAGTCGATCGCCATGTGAAATATCTTCAGTACGAGCAGCAGCTTTCAAAAGGCGATATGATTGTTCTGTTAACAGATGGCGTAACAGAATGCAGAACTGAAGAAGGATTTATTGAAAGATTGGACATCATAAAATTAATTCGAAAATACATGCATTTGTCTCCTCAAGAAATTGTAGAATCTGTATATAAAGAGCTGGAAAAATTACAGCATTTTCAATTGAGGGATGACTTTACATTGATTATTTTGAAGAGTTTAGTTTAAGTATTCTAAATAAGGGTACAGAAAAGATAGCACAAAATTAGAGGGGGTCTACTAATACGATGAATTTAAAAATAGATATACAAAAGGACGGTCAAGCATATCGTATTAAGCTGGCTGGAGAGATTGACGCATATACAGCACCTAAGCTAAAAGAAAAGTTCATGGAAATTACTGAACATANNGAACCNGAAATTATAGTCGATTTAACCGATGTATCATACATGGATAGTACAGGACTAGGTGTATTTATTGCATTGTTAAAAGCCAATAAGAAAAATAACGGCTCTTTGAAATTTGTTGGTGTATCAGAGCGCATCAAGCGCTTATTTGATATTACGGGCCTCACAGACATTTTAAACGTGAATTCACAAGTAGAAGGTGGCGTAAAATGAAACAGCCTTATGACTTTGTTGAGATGAAGATTCCTGCTAAGCCAGACTACGTAGCGATTATTCGACTGACGCTGTCTGGTGTAGCGAACCGGATGGGTTTTTCTTATGATGAAATTGAAGATATGAAAATTGCTGTGAGTGAGGCATGTACAAATGCCGTNCAGCATGCTTACAAGANTGAAGAAAATGGTGAAGTGAGAGTAGGTTTTGGTTTATTTGATGACCGTTTAGAAATCATGGTGGTCGATAAAGGTGAAAGCTTTAATTTTGAAGAGCTTAAGGAACATATAGGACCTTATGAAACATCAAAAGAAGTTGAATTTCTTCCTGAAGGTGGACTTGGTTTATATTTAATTGAAACACTAATGGACGAAGTGAAAATGGTCAATTCAAAAGGTGTAACGCTNATGATGACTAAGTATGTGCAAAGAGAGCAGGTGGAGAGTGATGAAAACACAGTCTCAACCTATGAAATTAACTAAAGAACAGGTTCAGGAACGAATTGAGCGCTTTCAAAAAACGCAGGATGAAGAAGCACAAAGTGATCTAGTAGTACATTACAAGAACCTTGTTGAATCTATTGCACGTCGNTATTCAAAAGGCAGAAGCTTACATGAAGATATTGTGCAGGTAGGGATGCTAGGACTGTTAGGAGCTATTAGAAGGTATGATGCTTCATTTGGAAGAAGCTTTGAATCGTTTGCTGTTCCTACAATCATTGGAGAGATTAAGCGATTTTTACGNGATAAAACGTGGAGTGTTCACGTNCCGCGCCGCATCAAAGAATTAGGTCCTAAAATTAAAGCAGCTGTCGAAGAGCTAACAACCCNTTTACAGCGATCTCCTCAAGTGAAAGAAATTGCTGATCATATCGGAGTGACAGAGGAAGAAATTTTAGAAACGATGGAGATGGGGCAAAGTTATCAAGCGTTGTCTGTTGATCATTCCATTGAAGCAGACTCTGATGGAAGTACTGTTACAATCCTTGATTTAGTAGGTGAACAAGAGTCGGGTTATGAGAAAACTGATCAACGCTTAGTGTTAGAAAAGATTCTTCATGTATTAAGCGATAGAGAAAAAGAAGTGATTCGCTATACATTTATTGAAAATCTGAGTCAAAAAGATGCCGGTGAGAAGTTAGGGATTTCTCAAATGCATGTATCTCGACTGCAAAGAAGAGCTCTTGATAAGCTAAGGACTGCAGCTCGCTCAGATTCTAACGATTCGGAGTATATGTCGTGATGACAGTAGACCCTAATACAAAGTTGATTCAAACTCATATATACCAAGAGCCAAAGCAAGGGAACGTATGTTGTGGAGATAGTTACTATGTCAAAGAAACGGATGACTATTTTCTATGTGCAGTGGCAGATGGATTAGGAAGCGGTGAACAAGCTAGAGCCGCTTCTGTAGCTGTTACGGATGTNGCGAAAGCTCATCATCATCTAGATGTGGATGAGATCATTTCTAAGTGCAACAAAGCTACTCGACATACAAGAGGCGCGGCAGTAGCTATTTTGAAAATTGATAAAAAACATAACGAATTTCATTATACAAATGTAGGTAATATCCGCTTTTATCTGTATTCTCCGGAGGGGAAATTAACGTACCCTCTGCCAATTCAAGGNTTTTTATCAGGGAAAATTCAAAAGTTCCGCACACAAACCTTCCCATATGACTCCGGTTCTAAATTTTTGATTCATACAGATGGCTTAGAATTAAAAGAGATTAAATCTGTTTTTGCTAACTCGATGAATGTAGATCAATTGTCGACACGGCTACAGGCAGCAATTCGATCTCATAATGACGATATTACGTATATCGCTGGTCATCTTCCAACTGCATAGCCTTTCTTTTTAGCTCACATGTGTTATTGCATGTGAGTTTTGTTACAATAGAGACAAAGTTTCATTTAGGTAGGAGGATAAGCTGTGTCTGTTGCAACGAAATTAGATAATCAAATTGTTCAACGTGTAAGTAAAGAGGTGGAGATTTCACAAAAGCAAGTACAAAACGTAATTGCTTTAGTAGAAGACGGTAATACAGTTCCCTTTATTGCTCGATATAGAAAAGAACAAACTGGTGCTTTGGATGAAGTCCAAATCCGGAATATTTTAGATTCCTGGAACTACTTAATGAATTTAGAGGAGCGTAAAGAGGAAGTTCTTCGATTAATTGAAGAGCAAGGGAAATTAACTGAGGAACTGGCTGCTCAAATTCATCAAGCGAAGAAATTGCAGCAAGTAGAAGATTTATACCGCCCTTTTAAGCAAAAACGACGTACAAAAGCAACTGTAGCAAAAGAAAAAGGTCTTGAACCATTAGCACAGTGGCTACTAAGTTTTCCACGTTCTGACGTGAAGAATGAAGCACAAACATACATAAATGAAGAAGCGGGAGTTCAATCTTCTGAAGAAGCTATTCAGGGAGCCCTAGACATTGTAGCGGAACAAATTTCTGACGAAGCATCTTATCGTCAATGGATTCGTACGACCACTGTAAAAGATGGCATAATTGTTACTTCAGTCAAAGATCCGGAAAAAGATGAAAAAAATATCTATGAAATGTACTATGAATATACAGAAGCGGTAAAGCGAATCGTTCCTCATCGTATCTTAGCTATGAATAGAGGAGAAAAAGACGGTATTTTAAAAGTGAGTATTGATGCGCCTACAGATCGTATTCTTTCATATTTACATAAACAAGTAATCAAAAAAAGGGATTCTTCAGCCGAAAGTTATATCATCTCAGCTATAGAAGATGCTTATAAACGCTTAATAGAACCATCTATTGAACGCGAAATCCGTAAAGAGCTATCAGAAAAAGCGGAAGAAAGAGCCATTCACATCTTTTCTGAAAACTTACGAAAACTTCTTCTCCAACCTCCATTGAAAGGGAAAGTGGTATTAGGAGTAGATCCAGCTTTTCGAACAGGTTGCAAATTAGCTGTAGTAGATGAAACAGGCAAGGTATTAAAAATTGATGTTATTTATCCACATCCTCCTGTGAGAAAAGCAGCTGAAGCGCAAAATAAATTAAAGAAAATGTTCGCTGAATACCCTATTGAAGTAGTAGCCATTGGAAACGGAACGGCATCTCGCGAAACGGAGCAATTTGTAGCGGATGTTCTTAAAGAAATTGAAAACCCAGTTTATTATTTGATTGTGAATGAAGCGGGAGCAAGCGTATATTCGGCTTCTGATGTTGCTAGAGAGGAATTTCCTGATTTTCAAGTAGAAGAGCGAAGCGCTGTATCGATTGCCAGAAGGCTGCAAGATCCGCTGGCTGAACTTGTGAAAATCGATCCTAAGTCGGTAGGAGTAGGGCAGTATCAGCATGATGTGTCTCAAAAGCAATTAAATGATTCACTGACTTTTATTGTAGAGACAGTAGTAAATCAGGTAGGAGTAAATGCAAACACGGCTTCTGCTTCGCTTCTCCAATACGTTGCTGGTCTAAATAAGACAGTTGCTCAAAACATTGTAAAATATCGGGATGAAAACGGAAAATTCTCTAACCGAAAACAG
>Ga0058695_1000021_pt1 | contig 31172 bp, 30 predicted proteins | sample AgamicMgMarz_FD_55042 | JGI IMG/M metagenome (GOLD analysis project Ga0058695, IMG submission 55042) | Agave microbial communities from Guanajuato, Mexico - Mg.Ma.rz | ecosystem: Host-associated > Plants > Phyllosphere > Phylloplane/Leaf | place: Guanajuato, Mexico | collected 2012-06-04 | reverse complement strand
AAAAGCGTTCACCCTATAGGGTAAACGCTTTTGATTCTTTATTATGGTCGTGGCACTGTGCTTTCCACTTCATCTAGTGCTTTTTGAGCTTCTGTTAGCTTTTGCTGAACGTCTTCGTTGCTTTGAGACTCAACTTCATCAGCAAGCACTTCTAAGCTTGTTGGCGGTAATGCTTCGTGTTCAGGATCTACTTTACGGAAGTTTTTCACCTTGTCCACTACTTGTGAAGATTGCTCAGACAGTGTTTGTGATAAACCAGCCGTTTTTTCTTTAGCCGTTTGAGCAAACCCTTGTCCTTTTTCAACAGCGCTGTTTTTCGCTTGCTCTGTTTTTAAACGAACGTAAGCTGCCTGCTCATTTAAATCAGAACGGAACTCTTTACCTGATTTTGGAGCAAGTAGTAATGCCGTTGCAGCTCCTACAACTCCTCCAATCACTGTTCCTACTAAAAAGCCTTTATTTGAAGTGTTGTTTGGTTTATTTGGTTTGTTTGACATATGCGTCTCCTCCTTTAAAGTTCATCCTTATGAAAATGAGCGTGAGCGTTGAACCGCTTTTTCTTTTACTTCAACAGGTACAGGCTCTGCTTCAACTTTTTTCTGTTTTCTTAATTTTATACGTTCCCATACGTCTAATGCAACATTGCTCCATTGAACGACTTGAGCAACAGTTTCTTTATTTTCTTCTACTTTCTCTGAAACGCTTGATGATACGCTTTTAATAGACTTATTTAGGTCTTGGATTGAGTCACCTACGCCTTTAACAGAATCCACCACTGTGTTCAGCGCTTCGGATTTACGCTGAATATCTTCAGCTAACAGATTAGTCTTATGTAAAAGTGCAGTTGTTTCGGCTGTGATTCCTGTCATTTGCTTTTCTACACCGTCTAAAGTACCTGCCACTGAATTTAATGTGTGCTGAACGGATTTCAATGTTTTGGACACGGAAACCACCAGGTAAAAAATCGCAATGGCAACAATAGCAGCGCTTAAATAAAGAATAATAACCATCTGTGCAAGGCACCTCCTATTTTCTTCTCTCTTGTTATAACTACTTTCCCAATTTTATAAACAATTAAACCTTCTATTCCCTATAGACTCTTTAACTTTACCATATTCTCTCTGCTTTTATTCAGAAAAAGGGAAGATTGCTACATTATTTCGCGATATATGAGTTATTTCCCTTCCTAAAGAAAAAAAGGATTTTAAAGCATAAAAACAAACAAAATAAGCTCAGTGGGGTACAATAGAAAGTGAATCACCAATCATTGTTATTTTAAGGAGGCACTATTTATGAAAGACCCTAGAATTTCGACATTAGCTAAAAATTTAATTAATTATTCTGTTCGCCTTCAAAAAGGAGAAAAAGTATTAATCGAAAACTTTGGACTTCAGCGCGAACTTGTGACAGCACTTGTAGATGAAGCGTACAAGGCGGGTGGCTATCCGTTTGTACTGCTAAAAGATCATTCGGTAGACCGAGCTCTTTTAAACGGAGCACAAGAAGAGCAGTTCAATATGATGGCAGACTTCGAAGCAAATGTGATGAAAGAAATGAATGCTTATATTGGCTTGCGTTCTGGTTCAAATATTTTTGAACAATCAGATGTTCCGGCAGATAAAATGAAAATCCAAGGGAATACGATCGGTAAAAAAGTACATAGAGAAATTCGCGTTCCAAAAACAAAATGGGTTGTTCTTCGCTATCCAAACGATTCAATGGCGCAGCTTGCTAAAATGAGTACAGAAGCATTTGAAGATTTTTATTTTGATGTATGTAACTTAGACTATGGCAAAATGAGCAAAGCGATGGATGCTTTAGTTGAGCTCATGAACCGTACGGACAAAGTGCGTTTAACAGGTGAGAATACAGACTTAACGTTCTCTATTAAAGATATTCCTGCAGTGAAGTGTGCCGGGGAAATGAATATTCCGGACGGTGAAGTATACACGGCTCCTGTACGTGATTCTGTAAACGGAACAATTTCTTACAACACTCCTTCTAACTATCAAGGCTTTACGTTTGAGAATGTATCCTTAACATTTAAAAACGGTAAGATTGTTGAAGCAACCGCTAATGATACAGAACGCATCAACGGCATTTTTGATACGGATGAAGGCGCACGTTTTGTTGGCGAATTTGCGATTGGCGTAAATCCATATATTCAACATCCAATGCAAGACATCTTATTTGATGAAAAAATTGACGGAAGTTTCCACTTCACTCCTGGCGAGTGCTACGAAGATGCGTATAATGGAAATAAGTCAAATATTCACTGGGATATGGTGATGATTCAGCGCCCAGAATACGGCGGCGGTGAGATTTATTTCGATGACGTGTTAATTCGTAAAGACGGGTTATTTGTCATTGAGGAATTAAAAGCGTTAAATCCTGAAAATTTAAAATGAGTTTTGAAATAAAAAAAGGCACTCTCCTGAGTGCCTTTTTTTTATGATACGGTTTGCTGATATAGTTTTTCAAACTTTTGAATGTCTCCAGCACCCATAAATACTAATACAGCTTCATTATGGTCTTTTAACGATTCAATTGTTTCTTCATTAATTAATTCAGCTCCGCTGATTTTGCTTCGTAAATCTTCAATTGATAATTTACCTTGATGCTCACGAGCTGATCCAAAAATGTCACATAGATATACTTTATCAGCGTGCTGTAAGCTTGCTGCAAAGTCCTCTAAGAACGTTTGTGTACGCGTAAAAGTATGCGGTTGGAAAACAGCCACAACTTCACGGTTTGGATACTTTTGACGAGCAGCTGAAATCGTTGCATTAATTTCCGTTGGATGGTGTGCATAATCATCGATTAGCACTTGTTTGCCAACGTTCTTTTCACTGAAACGACGCTTTACACCTTGATATGTTTTAAAACGCTCTTGCAGCACAGCAACGTCAATTTCTTCATAATGACAAAGTGCAATAACAGAAAGTGCATTTAAGATGTTATGGTCGCCATACCCTGGAATTTCAAATGATGCGTGGAATGTATTACGAACGAACACATCAAATGTTGTGCCTGTTGTGCTTTTTACGATATTACGTGCTTGGAAATCATTTTCTTCGCCTAATCCGTAATAAAGAACAGGTACCTTCGCTTGAATTTGCTGCAGATGTTCATCGTCACCACAGGCAATAATTCCTTTTTTGACTTGAAGTGCCATCTCTTGGAACGCGCTGAATACATCATCGATATTGGCAAAATAATCAGGGTGATCAAAATCAATATTCGTCATAATTGCATAGTCTGGCGTATAAGATAAGAAGTGGCGGCGATACTCACATGCCTCAAACGCAAAATACTTGCTGTCTTTTACACCTTTACCCGTACCGTCTCCAATTAAATATGAAGTAGGTTCAGCTCCTTGAATCACATGCGCTAACATACCCGTTGTGGATGTTTTCCCGTGTGCTCCTGTTACGGCTACACTCGTATACTGTTTCATAAAGTCACCTAAGAAACGGTGATAGCGTACAAGCTTGACTCCTTCTTTTGAAGCTGCTTCTGCAATTTCTTCATGCGTATCAGGAAAAGCATTTCCTGCGATTACAGTCATGCCGTCTTTAATATTATTTTTATCAAATGGTAAAACAGGAATTCCCTGCTGTTCTAGTGCTTTTTGCGTAAAAATTTCTTTTTCAATATCCGATCCTTGAACTTGAAAGCCCATATCGTTTAGGATTTGCGCAAGCGCACTCATTCCTGTTCCTTTAATACCTACAAAATGGTAAACTGTCATATAAAGAACCTCCAACATTCGTCTATCTGTAAGACAGTATATGACGGTTATCTAGAATTGCTCTTACAAACGTATATAAATGTCGTTTGATTGCTAATTTCACGATAACATTCGTACATTATATCACTTCTTATAACATAACTCCATGACTCCATTTCTACTCTCTTCCCTTGCGAAACGGCCTTTTATTTTGGCTTCATCACATAGTATATAGCCTGCTGTTTTAAAAACGAGCGCCATGTCATTGCATTTTTTTTGTCATTATATTGCGTTACTAACTGTTCAATGCGTTGTTTATGTCCTAAAAAGAAAGAGTCAATTAACACGTCATATCCGATTGATTTTATTTTTCGAATCCAAATTACTTGTTGTTCCTCTAAATTTGCAAATCTTCCTCTTACATCTTTGATGATAACCTGCTCATTTGTCAATGGGGTATATCCTTTTAAGAAAAACGAATTAGGTACTTTAGACACAATAATTGGCTCCAGTACACTCGTCAAAAAAAAGGCTCCTTGAATCAAAAACGACTCTGTTTTCTGCTTCGCCTGATCAGCTAAAAAAAGCTGCAGCAAGGTTTTCCCCTGAATGGTTACATATTCAAATGCAAACCACTGAAAAAATAATTGTTCATGGGAATCAGACAGAGGCGCCTCGTGAGGCAAGTTTACTAATTCTTTAAATAAATGTGAAGCCCGCACTTTTTCTCGTATATTCGTATAGCGGTTCACAAAAAAGAAATATTGATTGTAAAAGTCGCAAATAGCATTATCAGACTGAAGCTGCTTTTGTTCACGAATTTCATTAAAGTTAATCAGTTCATGATTTTCTTCTGTCATTACTCTTCACTCGTACTCTAATTATTTTGGTTTGTCCTCTTTAAACGCCTTCATCTCATATGTTTCTGCTGGTGAGAAATGATAGCAAACTATCACATGCTAAAAAAGCAACACACACATTATCCTTACATATAGTAAATCATTTTACTAGTTCTGACAAACCTTTTCCTTTTTTTCTTCNTGGATTTCTTCCAANATCTCTACTCAAATTCTGTATAAACGAACTTAAAGCAGAAAAAAAGAGGCGACGGATACAGTGACAGAGCGTTACTCACACAATGCTGTATCCTGCTGATCTTGCATAGCCTCTTTTTTAACCTACATGTAGAAAAACAGCTTAAAATGTAGAAGTGGCTGTTTGACTTTCCATTTCCTGAAGCTCGTTTTCGGTAATGAGCACATCTCTCGGCTTGCTTCCTCTTGCTTCTGAAATAATTCCTTGCTGCTCCATCATATCAATTAGGCGCGCAGCGCGATTGTACCCCATTCTGAAGCGTCTTTGCAGACTGGAAGTAGATGCACCGCCTTGATCTAGCACAAACTCGCATGCTTCATAGAAAAGCTCATCTTCTTCATTTGAAGCAAAGCTTTGCTGCTTTTTCAACAAATCTTCTTGATCAAATAAGTATGTTGGCTTCATTTGTTTTTTGACATGATCTACAACGCGGTCAATTTCTTCATCTGAAACAAAGTTCCCTTGAATTCGAACGCTTTTAGAAGAGCCGTTTTCAAGAAGCAGCATATCACCTTTACCTAGTAGCTTCTCTGCTCCCCCTGTGTCGATAATTGTACGTGAATCAACTTGCGAAGAAACAGAAAATGCAATACGCGTTGGCACATTCGCTTTAATTAAGCCTGTAATCACATCTACGGAAGGACGCTGCGTTGCAAGCAATAAGTGAATGCCACACGCTCTTGCCTTTTGTGCAATACGGCAAATAGCTTCCTCTACTTCCCCAGGAGATACCATCATTAAGTCGGCAAGTTCATCAATAATAATAACTAGATATGGCAGCTCCCCGCTTTTTTCATTATGTTCTTTTACACGTTCGTTGTATTTTGTAATATCACGTACGCCCGCATGTGCAAACAATTCATAACGGCGCTCCATTTCCTCTACTGCCCATTTTAAAGCTGTAGTAGCTGCTTTAGCATCCGTGATAACCGGGCTGACTAAATGCGGAATACCGTTGTAAGGAGCTAGCTCAACCATTTTAGGGTCAATTAACATAAGCTTGACTTCGTGCGGCGCAGCTTTATAAAGCAAGCTGACGATAATAGTATTAATACACACGCTTTTACCAGACCCTGTCGCTCCGGCAATCAAACCATGAGGCATTTTATTCAAGTCAGTCACAACCGGCGTTCCTGAAATATCTAACCCTAACGCCACCGTTAAAGGAGAGTTATCTTTTCTAAAAGAAGGATGCCTCAAAATTTCACGAATTAACACCGGCTTACTTTGACGATTTGGCACTTCAATTCCAATCGTATTTTTCCCTGGAATTGGCGCTTCAATCCGGATATCACGCGCGGCTAGGCTCAGTTTAATATCATCTGTTAAATTCGTAATTTTGTTCACTTTCACACCGGGTTCAGGATGTACTTCAAATCTGGTCACGGTAGGACCTTGCGTGACGTTTACGACCTTAGCTCGAACGTTAAAGTTTTTTAATGTCATATCCAAAAGCTCACGCTGCTCATCCGCCCATTGATTATCTTCTTCAATAGCAGCTGGAGGAATGTTAAGCAAGTTCATTCCAGGAAATGCATAAGGAGAAGAAGCCTTTACATTTACAGGTTCTTCAGCTTTTAACGAAGCCTGCGGAACCGCTTCTTTGGTTTTTTCACCGTGAACTTCTTCTTGCCTACTTACTTCCGTTTTTTTTTGCAGAGCTTCTGTCTCCTGCCTTTGGTATGAACCTTGAGACGGCTGACTTTTTTCTCGAGCGCTGTTATTCATCTTTGTGCGGTCTTTTTTCAGCATCATCACGTTAAAAGGCACTAATCGCTTACCGCGACCTCGTTCAGCATTTCCTGGCTGTTCTGCAGGTACAAGAGGTTCTACAGCTGACTCTTGCTGTACTTGTTCTTGTAACTCTTGACTTTCCTGCATACTGCTCTCTTCCTCTTTTATCACCGAATTTTCAAGTTCTTGGTGAACAACAGCCGATGCCGCTTCTGGTTGCCATTCATCAGCTGCGGGTTGCGATGAATTTAAACTTTCAGAATTCAGCTCATGTTCTGCTTCCATATGAACACTGTTTGCTGGCTCTTCTAGAATGACGTCACTTTCTTTCTCAGCAGCTGGAGCTTCTTCTTTCTTTCTAGGCTTTAGTGATTCTACTTCTTCTGCTGCTTGTAAAAACACTTCGCTTCCGTCCATCAACGTTTCTGCTTCTACTTCTTCAGTCTCATTTCCTATCTCTTGTTGGAGAGAAACTGATGGTTCAGACGGGCGCGTTTCCTCTGAAATTGGAACTTCTTCGGGCGCTGTCATACCTTTCGCTAAATCCCAGTCAAGAGTGCTCTCTTGTCCCACTAACGGTTCGACCGCGTGTGATTCTTCAAAAGTTGGCACCTCTTCCTGTTCTTTTACGGCTACTGAAGAACTTGGCTTTTCTTCAGGAAATGATAGCTTCTCTTTTTGATTTTCCTCATATTGCTTCCACTGAGCAAAACGCTGAGAAGACAGTTGCATCATTTCTTCTGTTTCTTGAATCGGTGCTTCTTCGGCTATAGGCTTAGAAACTGGTTTTCTTAACGGCTCTACAACAGCTGTATTCATCGCTCGTCGGTAAATTTCATCTTCAAACGCTGCTTTTGATAACTGTGTACTCGGAAGCTCATATTCTACTACTTCCTCACTTCCGTTTTGTACAACATTAGAAGGCCGCTTATTAAACCCATAGACAGGTGAAGGAATTTCAGTCGGACGAAACGGACGTTTTCTTACTTGCGGAACCGCTTCTTTCTTTTCAGATACCGTTTTTAACGGCTGAGATACTGACTTAGGCTGCGTTAGCGCCGACTTGCGAACAGGCTCTTGATAAAACGGAGCCGGTGCCTTTTTTGCTACAGGCCTTGGTTCATTTTTAGGAGCTGCTGCCTTTTTTGCTTCTCCCGTATCATCAATTAAAGGAAAACGAAACGTTCCTTTTGGATATTGATAAGCTACTTTTGTATGAACATCTTGCTGTTCTTCACTGTAACTCCGCTTTTGCGTTCTGGCCGAGTGTGGAACAGAAGGTTTTGGCGCTGCTTTCATCACTGGCTTTTGATGAACTGACTGCATTTGTTTAGGCTTAGGAGCCTTCTTTTTAGGAATTGTTTTTTCTCTATTTAAAGGGTATTCTTCCGTTGTATTTCCATGTTCGTCTACAACAATTTCTTTCACTTCGTATCCTAGTAAATAATCCATTACTTTTCGTACAAAACCCATTTTTATCACTCTTTCTATCAGACTATCTTACTTCGTTTAGCCTCTTATACCGCAGTGCTGCGATATCTACAAAAAGCTATCCATGCATCCTTTATTTACCTTTGGCCTCAAAGTATTCTCTGAGATGGATATATATACTATCTTTTCATTTATCATTCTATCACGTATGCTTGAACTCTTACTATAAAATCTACTATTTTGCTTCCCTTATTTATACAGTAAAATTCCTCTTTGCAAAAATATTTTTTTGCGTCTAGTTAGCACTCATAATTAAACGCGAAAAAAGCCACTAGTATATACTAGTGGCTTTTAATTTTATCAAACCTTTTTAAGAATTGACAATTGCTTTTCAGCAACTGTAACGCTTTGAAATATACGTGTAAAAAAACATCATGCTTTTGCCCTATAAATCAGTATGGCACTCTGCTTTTAGGCTTGAAAAGGTTGACCTACTTCATATTTGTCTTCAAGTACTAAAATCCCTTTTTCTTGAGGAGCGTTCGGAAGCGCCAGCTCTTTAGCAGAGCAAATCATACCTGAAGAAGGTACACCGCGCAGCTCTGCATCTTTAATGATCATACCACTTGGCATAACCGCTCCTACTTTTGCTACCACGACTTTTTGACCTGCGTCTACATTTGGTGCTCCACACACAATTTGAAGTGTTTCTGTGCCAACATCTACTTTACAGATGTTCAGCTTATCTGCATTTGGATGCTTTTCTTTTTCTTGAACATATCCCACTACAAATTTAGGAGATAAATCCACTTCAAGTTTACCTTCAAAACCGCTTTCGCTAAGTACACGATTTACTTCTTCCACCATTTCTTCTGTTAATTCAAGAGAACCATTTCCCTCTACTTTTAACTTAGAAGAAGCATGAAAGATGTTATAGCCAGCTGTTGTATTTGATTTTTGATCAAAGATACGCACAACGTCGCCTTTTGTTTCAAACGTGCGATTTTCAATTGCGATATCTTCTAGCTTGACGATTAACGTATCGCCGATACCTTCTTTATTATAAAAAAGATTCATAATTAGTCCCGTCCTTTACTGCGATTTTTTCCTAGAATAAAAATAGGTTCTAGCTCACCGTTTTCGTATAAAAATGAAAGAGCTGTGATGGGTACACGTCCACTTGCAAAAAAGCTCATGGTCATTTGCGCAAGAATATCATAACCCGTTTCGTTTTGGATATCAGCTAGAATCAGCACATCTTGATGAGGTACTGCTACAGCCATTGTGCCCGAAACACTAGAAGCAAAATCTTGCAAAAATGCCTCGTTAAGAATTCGGCTTGCATCGTATCCATCGTTCTGATTTACAAAATAAAAGTCATTGCCTGCTACCGTATCTTTTTTATGTGAAATCGGCAAAGAGCGAAGATTAAATTTAGCCATTTCCCGCACTGCGGATAGATCTAAATTTTCCTTACGAATTAGTTTCTCATCTAATAGACGATATGTATTGCCTAAATCAAGCGCATAATAAATGCGTGTTTCAGCTGTATGTTCATCATAAATCAACGGCACGTCTTCATTCGATTTATCCGGAAAAGACGTTGAGCGAATAACTGGATAAATGCGCTTTTCTTTTCCCGCTACCTGCTGTTCATCGTTCATAACACGAAGAGCTTCTTTTATATAATATACCATTTCATCTAGAGCCGCTTCCTTTTTTTCTTCCCATTTTGCAATTAGCCCAGGTAAAGAAATGGTTACACCTTTTTTCGTTTCCTGATGTTCAACGCGCAGCGTATCTTTTTCACGATCAAATAAAAATGACCAATCCGCACCCGTTAATCGCTCTTCTAGTAGTTTTCTCATCTTTTGACTATTCATTTTCGCCATATTTACGCCTCCTTTTCTCATTTTTATGTATGAAGACTGATAGCTGTAGATCGCTATCAGTCTTCACTTGATTTATGCATTTAAGCCGTTAATAAACTCTTCAATTTCTTCTTTCGTTTTACGATCTTTGCTGACAAAACGCCCTGTTTCTTCTCCGTTGCTGTAACCAACAAAGCTTGGAATTCCAAAGATGCTTAATTCTGCACAAAGATCGATAAAGTCGTCGCGGTCGACATAGTGAAATGTATACTCGCTATGATTCGCCTCAATTTCTGGAAGCACAGGCTCGATTACTCGGCAATCTGGGCACCAGTCTGCTGAAAACATCATGATATGTTTTCCTTCTTTAATGATTTCTTTGTATTGTTCAATTGTTTGCATTTTTTCCATTTTTCTTTCCTCCACTTTTTCTTTTACTTTCGTATTTAAACGGCTAAAGCCCTATACATTATTTAATCCTTCTACATCAAAACATAGTATATGAGTTGTTGCAACTATCATACACTGATGCTTTTCTATTATAAAGGGTTACAAAGAAATTTCCTATTGAACAGCTTGATTTGTCCTAAAATCCAGCTGTCCTTTTAGCATTAAAACAACCTGATAAAACATAGCGGTCCGATCTAAATTCCCATTGGTAAAAATACCGATTGCTCCTTCTTTTTTTCGAATATTCTTTTGGTTTGTATACACTTCCATAGCTTCGGCTAATTCTTTTTTATCATGACGAAGCATACCGGCTACCGCTTCAGGAAGCAGAATACGAGCCCCTCCACCTAAAATCGGTTCAAGGTCCTTAGAGGTAACAAGACTTCCCCAATTGCAAAGGAATAAGCCATGAGGCGTTTCCTGCACCCCTCCTTCAAGCCCGATACCAATATCAGCACCTGTCTCTTTGACAGCAGCACGCGCGCGGTTAACCGCTCCTTGGATGGTTTCTTCGTCAGAAAAAGGCTGTGGCGACACCCCGGACTGCACGGCTACCTCTACATATGTAAAAGTATCTCCAAATACTTTTTTTACTGCATTTACTTTTGTTGGATTCTTCGTTCCGATTGCAATTTTCATTTTTTTCTCCTGTCATTATGAAACAAAGCAACCGCAAAAGCAGCTGCTTTGTTCTTTTTTATCCGTTTTGCTTAATCGTATCGAGCGTTGTTTGGTCTGTAGAACGTACAAGTTTGACTAGTAATTCTTTTGCGGCTGCATAGTCATCTACATGAATCATAGACGCATGAGTATGAATATAACGTGAACATACGCCGATGACCGCAGAAGGAACTCCATTATTAGAAGTATGAACGCGCCCTGCATCCGTACCTCCTGGAGAAACAAAGTATTGATAAGGGATGCTGTTTGTCTCAGCTGTATCTAAAATAAATTCTCTCATTCCTCTATGTGTGACCATCGTACGGTCAAAGATACGAAGTAATACGCCTTTTCCTAATTGTCCAAACGCATTTTTGTCGCCTGATGTATCGTTAGCTGGACTAGCATCTAGTGCATAAAACAAATCCGGTTTAATCATATTCGCAGCTGATTGAGCACCGCGAAGCCCTACTTCTTCTTGCACAGTAGCTCCAGAATATAAGATATTTGGCAATTTTTCATTTTTTACTTCTTTTAATAATTCAATCGCAAGTCCGCACCCATAGCGGTTATCCCATGCTTTCGCCAGTATTTTCTTTTCATTTGCCATTGGCGTAAACGGACAAATCGGTACAATTTGATCGCCAGGACGAATGCCCATTTCTGCTACTTCCTGCTTGCTATCTGCGCCCACATCAATCATCATATTTTTAATAGCCATTGGCTTGTTGCGCTGTGATTCGTCTAATAAATGGGGAGGGATAGAAGCAATTACGCCGGTGATAGGACCTTTTTTTGTAACAACATGGACGCGTTGAGCTAGCAGTACTTGACTCCACCATCCTCCTAGAGTTTGAAAACGAAGCATTCCTTTATCTGTTACAGACGTAACCATAAATCCTACTTCGTCCATATGTCCCGCTACCATTACTTTAGGACCTTTTTCTTCATTATAGCGAACGCCGAATAAACTTCCTAACCCATCTTGAATGACTTCATCTACAAGGGGTTCAATTTGCGAGCGCATAAATGAACGTACTTGATGTTCGTTTCCAGCGGCACCTGGTAACTCCGTTAATGTTTTAAATAGAGATAGCGTTTCATTGTTCATATATACTCTCCTTTATGTATCATTTTCTTTATTGTATCGAAAACCGGAAATAGTTGCTAGTTCCGTCCTTCTCTTCTATGACTCAACTTAACAAAGCATTCGACAATTTGATATAATGATGAAAACATATCCTTAAAAAGCAGGTGAATAACGTGAAATGGACTCAACTAATAGCAGGAGCTGCAGTCGGATTTGCAAGCGCTTATATTATTCAAAAAAGAAAGTCGTCAATTTCCTCATCGGAAGCCCTTACGATTGTTAAAAGCGCTTTTAAACAAAATGGGGCAATCGATGGCTCATGGATTGAAACAACGACTAAAGTCATTCAAAAACATGGTCTCTCTTTTTATGGTTATACAGGTGGAATTATCAGAACACGTGATGCAAAACAGGAACATTACGAGTTTTTCATTGATAAAAAAAGCGGTTCTATTATTGAATTGACGCTGAATGCATCCGTTTAATTTCGTCAACTATTTCTCCTTTATTATCCCATTTTACAGCTCGATAAAAAGCATCATGATAAAAACTTAGCCAAGCTTGATTCTCATAGGCATAAGCTAGCCACTGCTGCTTTTGTTCAATCGAAGTCATTGGATAATCATCATATGCCATTACCCATAAGACATTTTGATGTGCATGTGTTGGCAAAAGATCGCCCATATGCACTAAGATGTCATTGTTTCCTTTTAATACAACTACAGCATGACCATCGCTGTGACCGCCGGTATGATGAACCGTTACTCCAGGCACAATTTCATCTTTGTCGCTAAATGTTATTACTTGATGCTGAATAAATTCCCAATTTTGTTTCCAATACGTATTTTTAGAACGTATATTAGGATTTCTCATTTCATTCCACTCGATTTCACTAACAAAAATTCTTGCATTTGGAAAAGCAGAGGAAAAATGTCCGTTGCTACATTTTGTTAAGCCTGACACATGATCAAAGTGAAGATGCGTCATAATGACATGAGTAATATCTTCGCACGTGAACCCTAACTTTTGTAAATCTTCAGCAATAAATGATTCTTGTGTTACACCAAAATGACGCTTTTTTTTCTCATCCAACATACCATTCCCTATGCCTGCATCAATTAACATGAGGTGTTTTTCAGTTTGAACGAGCAAAGGATCAGTCCTCATTGGAATTCGATTTCCTTCTGAGATAGGATATTTTTTTGTCCAAAGCTCTTTTGGAACAACACCAAACATTGCTCCTCCGTCTAAATGATTATTCCCTCCACGAAGCCATGTCACTTTTAATTCGCCTATTGTTAACGTTTCCATTTTACACCTCCATTATATTCCTTTTTATTTTATCACTATCTCCTTCTCTTTTTGAACAAAAAAAGACTGAGGAACTCAGTCTTTTTCGTTCAGGTATTTTACTTCACAGCGGTAAATACGGCTGCCTTTTTGTGAAAATTTCTCTTCATATTCCGTCATAACATTGCCTTCAAAATCGCTTTTATGCAAATCTAAGCTAATGTATTTGAGAAGAAGCCCATATTCTGAAAAGCTTGTCAATGAATATTCAAATAGCCCTTGATTATCTGTTTTAAAGTGAATTTCTCCACCATCAACCAGCAGGTTTTCATACATGTTTAAGAACGTTTTGTATGTTAAACGGCGTTTGGCATGTCTCTTTTTTGGCCATGGATCAGAGAAATTGAGATAAACGCGATCCACGTCATTTTTTGCAAAAAACTCACTAAGGTGGTTAGCATCTACATTCAACAGCTTTAAATTTGGAAGCTCTTCTTCAATCAATCGTTCTAGAGCACTTAAGATGACACTTTCATACATTTCAATTCCAATATAGTTGATATGCGGATTTTGTTTAGCCATCCCTACTAAAAATTGGCCTTTTCCTGTTCCTACTTCAATATGAAGAGGATTTTCGTTTCCAAAAACCTCTTTCCAGTTCCCTTTATACTCTGCTGGGTTTGGAACCACGTATTGGGGATTTTCAGCAATTTTATCTTTTGCCCAAGGTTTGTTTCGTAATCTCATGTTGCACCTCTTTAATGTATTTTGACGCATTGAAAATGTCGGTTATTCGAAACAACCGACATTCTCATGCATAATTGTGTTTAGATAGAAAAAAATAAGAGCATCATACGAGAAAGGATGATGCTTAATGCCTTTAAATGCCGAACACCAAATGAATATATTAAAAGATATTTTATCTAATCATCAAAGTGATTGCTGCGGAACGGTTGCGGAATGTGAACAGGTTGAACGTTTAATTCAATCAATGTTAGCAAAAGGATACGCTAGCACAGACGTACAAGCAACANTACAAAACGTGTATAAATACACGCAAGATGCAAAAAGTGCTGCTCATTTAGACGAACATATTCAAACCAATCAACAAAATTTATCACAATGGGTCCAAGAACTATCTACCTTGTCATAATCTTTGCTACTGTGCTTGAATGTCGTTGACGAGCAACATCCGAAGNTATTCAAGCCAGTAATTCATTTCAGAATGTTCATTTTTCGAACGATGCCATTCAATGAATAAAATGGTTTGACTTATCACATACCACTTCATTCTCTTTTTCAAGTTCTCGGTTAGTTCAACCCCATAATGCTCAAGCCANTCTTCCCACTGAGATGGATTGATGTACCAATAAAGCAATAAACCTAAATCAATAGCAGGATCTGCAATCATCGCTCCGTCCCAGTCGATTAAATATAGCTGCGTATTCTCTCCAAGCATCCAGTTATTGTGGTTCACATCACAGTGACACACAACATATTTATCTGTCTGAACGGACGGAAGCTCTGCTTGTAAATAACTGATTCCCTGCTCTACAATACTTTCTTTTTGAAGTCGCTCGTCCACATTCTCTACAATATCGGCTAGCACGTCTTCGGGAAGAAGCGGTGTTTTCCCCAACCTTTTCAACATATCTAATAACTCGTTTGAATGATGAATTTTACTAAGCAATTCTGTCACTCGACTCGAATTCATATCTTTTGGTTTTAATTCTCGACCATCTAGCCAGTGCTGAGCTGTGATCACATCTCCATTTTCCATTCGTCTTGTCCACACGAGCTTCGGTACAATTCCTTCAGCTGACAATACTGCTAAAAAAGGTGATGAATTACGCTTTAAAAAAAGCTTTCGGTCTTGAAATTTTGCAAAATAAGCTTCTCCTGTCGCTCCGCCAGCAGGAGTAATTTCCCATTCGCTTCCTAATATATCTTCCAACCAATTCACCTTCAATTTCAACACACACATTTCGTTTAAAAATTTCACTCAATAAAGCAATCTATTAAGACATCATGACGTTATTTTCTTAGTAAATAAAAAAGACGGCTATTGAGGATATGTATCAATAGCCATCCTTTATAAATATTATCTCCATCACACTTTTTTCGTCAAGTGGTTGAAGACAATAATTACGTTTGAAATAAAATAAGAACGCTAAGCTTTGAAACGTTTATAGCATTATCCTCTATAGTAGGATACCCATTTTTATATACTTTACAATGATCAAGTGCTATTTTCCATGGTCCTTCTGGCAAAACTACTTTTTCTTCCATTAGGCCTTGATTAAAAAACACGATAATATTCTTCCACGGACCGTAAGCCAATACGTTTGATAAGCAATAGCCAATAACGGATTGCGGCGTATTTAGGAAAGAGACATGCTGCCTAATCGCTGAAGCATCTCCCAAGCGAAATGCACCGTGCTGTTTGCGAATACGAATCAGCTCTTGAACCCAATTCACATCAGGAGAAAATTTGATCCGTCGATTCCAATCAAGTGCATTAATATCATCGGGTGAATTATAGCTGTTCTCTACGCCTTGTTTAGTGCGGTAAAACTCTTGACCACTATGAAGAAACGGTATGCCTTGCGAAAGAAGTACAATAGCAGTAGCAAGGCGGTGACGACTTCTACGAGTATCTTCGTCTTCTTCTCCATTTGAATTCGTTAACTTATCCCACAGCGTATGATTATCATGTGATTCAACGTAATTAACTGATTGTGCTGGATTTANAAATAAAGCCCGGCTGTCTTCTTTATCNAGAATGCTCCCCGCTATCACNGATTGCACGGTCTCTTTTTGANGAATATTTCCGCTGATAAAACCTTTTTCATATACATCAAACGTGCTTCCTTTTACAGAATCTCGAAAGCGATCATTAAAATAGCCGATTTGAGGCGTTTGGCGGGCATTCGCCATAATTGCTTTTTGATTGTAGGGAAGAGGAGTATTTAAATCCCAGCCTTCGCCAAACACCAAAATAGTAGAATCAATTTCATTTATTTTTTCCCGAATGATGTTCATCGTTTCTATATCTAAAATCCCCATGAGGTCAAAGCGAAACCCATCAACGTCGTACTCTTTTATCCAAAATAATACTGAATCGATAATAAACTTTTGCGCCATTTTCCGTTCAGAAGCAAAATCATTTCCTACTCCCGTCCCGTTCGAAGGCATCCCAAACTCATCATGTCGAAAATAATAGCCCGGAACAATTTTTTCAAAAGGTGATTCCTCTCGTACAAATACGTGATTATAAACTACATCTATAATAACACGGAATCCCTGTTGATGAAGTGTTGATATTAATTGTTTCACTTCAGCAATACGAGTGGCAGGATTTGAAGGGTCAGCGGAGTAGCTTCCTTCTGGTACATTAAACAACAATGGATTATACCCCCAATTATAAGAAGCATGAGGATTTAATTCATCTACTCCGCCAAAGTCGTTAATAGGAAGAAATTCAAGGTGGGTCACTCCTAGCTCTTTTAAATAATGAAGACCTGTTGTTTTGCCTGGCTGCCCGCTTGATTCAGTAACAGCTAGGTACGTGCCCTTTTTTTCTATCCCGCTTGAAGGATGAATAGAAAAGTCGCGAACGTGCATTTCGTAAATAACGGCATCCGTTGGCTGAAGGAAAGGTGGCTTTTCATGGAGATGAACATAGGCTGTATGAAGATTTATCAGAACTCCGTATTCACTATTTGCTGTAGCTGCAACGGCATAAGGATCCACCGCTTCATTTGTCCGGCCGTTTACATCTATTAAAAATCGATAATAATACCCTTCTTTATCTAAGGGAAGTTCCTTTTCCCATACGCCTTTTCTTTGACGAGCCATGACGTACAGTTCTTCTTTCCCGCTGTTTGCATGTATTAATTTTAAAACCACTGCTGATGCAGTCGGGGCCCAAATTTTTATCATAATATGATCTGAATAAAATGCTGCACCCAAATCATTTTGATTATAATAAAATCTCTCATCAAACTCTTTGGTTCGTATAACAGCCCCTACCTGCAGCGGAACTTTCTCCCCGTAATTATCACAGATAACGTACGACTGTCCAATTTCTATGCTACCTTCAACCTTGCCTTCATATTTGATAAAACCTTCTAATTCATGTACGTTTTCAATAGAGATGGTCTCATGCATTTGTGTACTTTTAATCACAAAAAAATCAATTTGACCTTCATGATAAGAAGTTGGAACTAAAAGAGTAATACGATCTATTTGATCTAAATAAGCTTGAAACTTATTATCACCAGTCATCCTTTTCTCCTCCTTATGCCAATTACCTCTTTAGTAGCATTATATGTAGCAAACGCAAAAACGAAAGCACTTTCATAGCGTGAATGTTCGTATTATTCACCTGCTTCGAATTCCCGGTCAAAATAAATACTCTGGCTGTGTTCGAGCAATACTTGAGCTGCTTTCATCTGCTTAAACTTTAAAGGTGCTTTAGATTTCCTAAGTTCATAAAACCACTCTTCGTACTTTCTAGCATCTACAAATTCAACCTGATAAGGCTCCGCAGCGTAATCAATGTATCCATTTCTGCTCAGTAATATTTTCTTTACGTTATGTTCAATATCGTGAGTACGATAGATGCTTCGGACAATTTGCTCCGTTCGATTTAACCCAATTAAAGGATTTAATATCTTTTTTTGATCTCTTCCTCTTAACTCTGTCCAAAAATTTTCTTTTGAATACTGAAAAACAGCGCTTTTATATGTTTCTATTAAACAAATACAGAGGGTTTCCGTTGGAGTAACAATAATGATATCTCCTTCTACGGGAGCTTTATTAATCATGAAAACAGGCTTGTACATCACGAGACAGGTATCAGGAAAGCGCTGAATAAAATAACGGAGAGCTTCATCATGGTAATATTTACGATCTGCTTGTGAGAACTCAAATAAAGTGGATGTAGCCCATTTCATTTGAAGATCAAATACATTTTCTAAAAACAATATTTTCAAGTCTTCCGCTGTTTGTGGAAGAGTTGTAAACCTCAATAGCTCTTGATTTTCCACGCTATCGCTAGAGAACGCTTCTTCCACTTCACACGTTTCTTTTTTTCTTGTAAACCGCTCTTTTGCTTTTTGCAAAAATGAACGTTGAGCTTTTGTTTCTTCTTGTACAGGCGGCTCATGTAATAGCCCTTCTTCAAATAATTGCTTTGCTTTCTTCCAATTATGCTTTTTTAAGTGATTAAACTGAGACGTGTAGTGATAAACGTCTTTTTCATAACGGGAAATATAATCTTGCACCTTAAGTAGCTGCGCCACGTTTACATCAATCCCCTAATTAAAATTCCTCTAAAACTTTGTTCGCCGATGATTTCTCTATTATCATCGGCGTTTTCTTTCCTTTGATAAGAGTGATTTTTAAATAACCTCTCTCCATGCTTGTATGTTCATATGCTACTGTGACTGCAAGGAAAAAGATAGTATTTTTTTATATTTAGGTTTGCTAGCAGGATGAACTTCAAAAAGGGCAAACGAACTTACTTGAAACTGTTCTTCAATCGACGTTTGCTTTAACTGTTCTTCCAAAAGTCCGGCTTCCCCTCCCCACTTCTTTGCAATCGTAATATGAGGACGATAAGGACGTTTTTCGTATAAGCCGCTTAGATCTTCCCATACGGCCTGTATATCCCTTTGCAGATTCATAAGCTTATCATTTGGCCTAAGGCTTACATAAAGCACTCTAGGCTTGTTATACGCACCGAACACATCGTACTGACCTGTCTGCAGCGAAAAACTTGAATGACGGGAGGCTACTTCTTTTAAGCGCGTAATCAGCTTTTCCTTTTTGTCATCTAAAAACCCTAAAAATTGTAGCGTTATATGATAATCGTCAGGGTATGTCCATTGTTTGAAAGGAAAAGGTATTAATTCCTTTGCCCAATTTTCTGCCTGATGTGCAATGGATACAGGCACGTTGATTCCAATAAAATAATGTTTATCGCCTTTCATCAAATCGCTCCTTTTCTTTTTATTATCTTTCCCCAATTGGTTATGTTCAAAAAGAGCTAGATCTATTTTAAAGGTTTTTTCGGATGAAATAGAGAGGTTTTTCTGAAAATTTGTCATGTGCTTAAAAAATAAGAATTTGTGTTATCATAGAAACAATACAGAGAATTTTTATAAGAAAAGGATGAGAAAAATGAAAGTTGTTAACAATATGGCTGATTTGATTGGCGAGACACCTCTTGTTAAGTTGAATCGTCTTCAACCTGCAGATGGAGCATCCGTTTACTTAAAACTAGAGTTTTTTAATCCAAGCCGTAGTGTAAAAGACCGTGCTGCTTTTAATATGATCGTGGAAGCTGAAAAAGCAGGCTTGCTCAATGAAAATTCTACTATTATTGAACCAACGAGCGGAAATACAGGTATTGGCTTAGCTATGAATGCAGCGGCAAGAGGTTATCGTTCTATTTTAGTCATGCCAGATACCATGACTCAAGAACGAATTAACTTGTTAAAAGCATATGGTGCTGAAGTTGTTCTAACACCGGGTGATGAGAAAATGCCTGGAGCAATCCGCAAGGCAGAAGAGCTTACAAAAGAAATTCCAAATGCATTTATGCCCATGCAGTTTGAAAATAATGCAAACCCTGACGCTCATCGAAAAACGACTGCTAAAGAAATTATCGAGGCAATGAACGAGTTAGGCAAAGACCTATCTGCTTTTGTTGCTACTGCTGGAACAGGCGGAACGATTACAGGAACTGGTGAAGTCCTAAGAGAAAACTACCCAAATATGACCGTTCATGTTGTGGAACCAGCTGGGTCTCCTGTATTATCTGGAGGAAGACCTGGGAAGCACAAGCTTGTAGGAACAAGCCCTGGATTTATTCCTGATACGCTTAATGTAGATGTTTACGACGAAATTTTAAAAATTAAAGATGAACAAGCCTACGATATTACGCGACGCTTGGCTTCTGAAGAAGGAATTTTAGTCGGTCCTTCATCTGGCGCTGCGTGCTATGCTGCTATCGAGGTAGCCAAAAAATTATCTCCTGATCAAGTGGTCGTATGTATTGCTTGCGATACAGGTGAACGTTATTTATCAAGCGACCTGTTCTCATTTGAATAATAAAAAAGCGAACGCAAAGGCGTTCGCTTTTTTTATTTAGCTAATTCGTAAATAGCCTGTGCATAAATAGCTGTTGCACGAAGTAAATCTTCAATTACCATGTACTCGTCTTTTTCGTGCGCTACTTCTTCACGGCCTGGGAAAAGAGGTCCAAATGCCACACCCGCTTCTAATGCTCTGGCATACGTTCCTCCTCCAATTGAAATAAGTGTAGGTTCTTCATTTGTTTGTTCTTGGTAAACCTTTTGAAGCGTTTGAATAAGCTCATGTTTTTGATCGACATGATGTGGTTTAGAATCTGTAAAATGTTTGATGGTCATTTGATAAGATTCACTTTTTTCTTTAATCGTATCAATAATGTCGTCAATATGAGCTGATACAGGATAGCGAATGTTTAAACCAAAGTGCCCCGCTTCTTCTTGATTGTAAGACATGATTCCAACATTTATCGTTAAATCACCCGTGACCTCATCTTTGCGATTTAAGCCCATTTTTTCTCCTAGTGCATCTTGGACTAAATACGCATTTGCATAACCTACAAACTGATTAGCTTGTTCATCAAGTTCTAATGTGTGTAAAAAGCGAAGAAGCGTAAGTCCAGCATTTTTCCCTTTATCAGGCACACTGCCATGTGCTGAAACGCCTTCTAAAGTAAGTGTGTATACACCGCTCTTTTCTGTTATTGAACCTTTTAAAGACTGATCCTTTAAAAATTGATCATATTTATTTTTAATATCCGTTTCACTATGGAATTCAAGAACAGCTGTTGCAAGATCAGGAACCATATTGTAGCGTCGCCCAGAGACAAATGATGTAAGCTGAACGCTTCCCTTTGTTCCTTCAATTGGCTGCTGGCGAATTTCTACGTCTGTAATGCCTTTTTCAGCAAAAATGATAGGAAAATCCGCATCGGGCGCAAACCCCATAGTTGGCATCTCTTCATGATTGAAGTAGTGGTCCACACATCTCCAGTCACTTTCTTCATCCGTTCCAATGATCATTCGAACCCGTTTAGATAGAGGAAGCCCTAAATCTTTCACAATTTTCATCGCATAATAAGCAGCCATCGTCGGGCCTTTGTCATCGATTGCTCCTCTAGCAAAAATTTTCCCGTCTTTTATTTCACCGCCGTATGGATCAACCGACCACCCGTCTCCTTCAGGAACAACGTCTACGTGACAAAGAATGCCAAGAAGGTCTTTCCCTTCTCCTGCTTCAATATGACCAGCATATCCGTCTACGTTCTTGACGGAAAACCCGTCATTTTTTCCTTTATTTAAAAGAAAGTCAAGCGCTTGAGCAATTCCAGGTCCAAATGGCTCTTCTTGTTTTTCTGTGCTTGTCAAAACACTTTTAATTTGTAGAAAACGCTGCGTCTCAGCTAGAATTTCAGCTTCTCTTTTTTGAACTTCCTCTTTCCAATTAATTGCCGTCATCTGTTTGTCTCCTTTTCCTGCTTTTACAGATTGTATCTATCATTACTATTGGTAAATTTAACTTTATCATACCTTTATATAGAAAGAAATAATTGTCTCTTTCCTTTCATATCAAAGGTTTACAGAGTCAAAATTTCGGGAAATAATTTGTAGGCACAATCGATAAAAACGGATTCTATTTGTTTATTGTTTACATATACTATAAAAAATGTGCAAATAGAGGAAGGAGATGTTACGAAAGGATTACATATTTATATCATTTTTTGTAAATATTGTGTTAATTTGCGTTTTCTCTTTTATTTTTCTGTCGATTTTGTGTACAATAAGGATAAGGACTGAAATAGTGCTTGACATCTCAGAGTTATAAAGAAGTTGTGCCTTACGAAAAACGAATAAGGAAGTGGTTTTTTGAAACCTTCAACTAATCGAATGCTAACTCGTATCAAATCGGTCTATATGTTCATTTGTAAAAATGGAACAGTTACAACGCAAGAGCTCGTAGACGAATTTGGTATTACACCAAGAACCATTCAGCGTGACTTGAATGTGTTAGCATATAATGATTTAGTTCGCAGCCCAAGTCGCGGTACATGGACGACTACGCAAAAGAAGGTCAAGATGTCATCCTAGTAAGTTTATTTCAAGGGTAGTAAGTGATTTATATATAGAGATAAAATTCTACGCAGTAGAAAGTCAAGACTTGGACGAGTGCATAGTCCCCCGCTCCATTTGCACGTCAAGCAGAGTTGGTACTCGTTTAAGTGCTTTAACGTGAAATGTTTCACTTGTCTAACAAAGTGGACAAAAAAAGGAACCATTTTAGACTTAGGTTCCTTTTTCTTTCGCCTCTTCTTAGGCATTTGATTTTTGCAATAAAGCTAGTTCCTCTTCCGTTAACTCCCTATACTCTCCTAAATCTAACGACTCGTCTAATAGCAAAGCTCCCATAGATAAACGTTTTAAATACGTTACTTTTTTTCCTCTTGCTTCAAACATACGCTTCACTTGATGAAATTTCCCTTCAACGATCGTTAATTCAATTTCTGATTCCACACCGCTTGTTAGTATCTTTAACTCTGCTGATTTTGTTACATATCCATCATCAAGAGTGACACCTTGTCTAAATGCTTCAGCATCTTCTTCAGTCACCGGTGCATTAATTTTTGCAAAATATGTTTTAGGAACGTGTTTTTTAGGAGATAGCAGCTGATGTGCAAGCTGACCGTCATTCGTCAGCAGCAAGAGCCCTTCTGTATCTTTATCTAAACGCCCTACCGGAAATGGGTCATACACAGCATCGTCAAGTTCAAGTAAGTCCAAAACTGTTTCATGAAGAGAATCTTCTGTTGCTGATATGACGCCTTGCGGCTTATGAAGCATAAAGTAAACAAATTCTCGGTAAGAAACGGCTTCGCCATGCACAGTTATTTCTTGTTCATCTGGATTAACGTGGACCTTAGCATCTTTAACTGCTGTACCGTCTACCTTAACAGCTCCAGTCTTTAAAAGACCTTTAACTTCTTTTCGGCTTCCGTACCCAATGGTAGAAAGCAATTTATCCAAACGCATGTAATATCCTCCTCTTTTTTGAAAAGAAGATGACTCTAACGAGTCATCTTCTTAGGCACTGCGCTGTTTATTTCGGCGCAGTATCTTTCGTTCAATTGCACCTGTTACCCTCGCTCCCATTACTTTTTCAAGCAGGCTTGAACGATAGGTAATAATAAAGTAAATAAGGCCGCCTACTGCTGCTCCTATAATCGTAATAACAGTGGCAGAGAATCGTCCTGGCGTTGTAAACAGACCAATCACTGCTGCGACAATTTTTACGCTGATTCCCATAATCGCAACAAAAATGAGAATAAGCACAGAGCGTTTTATAAACTCACTGTAGTTATATTTTGCGTGTTTTTGAATAAGCGCAAACATATAAACAAGAGATACGATATAGCCTAGTGCTGTCGCTAAAACTGAACCAATCTCGTGGAACATAAGAATAAATGGAACGTTCACGACAATTTTCACAATCAATCCAAATAATAGACTTAAAACAGCATATTTTTGTTTGTTGATTCCTTGTAAAATAGCTCCATTAACCGTAAAAAATGAGAACAATAAAGCTACCGGTGCATAGTAAAGCAAGACATTTCCACCCGCATCCGATGCATCTGTTCCAAAGAAAAACGTATAGGCTGGGCCAGCTAAAGCCATTAATCCTACAGATGCTGGCAGCACAAGAAACATAATCGTTTGATATGTTTGATCAATTTGCTTTTGCAGTACGTTATAATCTTTATTCACAAAGGAACGTGTAATCGTTGGTACAAGAGTCAAACCGAACGCAGTAGCTAATGAAACGGGAATCATCACAAGCTTTGGAACATAAGACTGAACAATTCCGTTCATTGACTCTGCTATTTCTTTTTGTCCAGCCGCTACCATCGCACGGTTAAATGTGAATTGGTCCACATACTGATAAAGCGGAATAGCCAAGCTGACAAAGACATATGGCAATGAATACGTAAGCAGCTCTTTAAAAATGGATACGGTAGAAATACGCGTAGGCGTTACCGTCTGCTCGTTCACCATTTTATCAAGATAAGGCTTTCGTTTTTTCCAGTACCAAATTAATACAGCCAGTCCAGCAAGAGCTCCTACAAAAGCCCCCATCGTAGCAAATCCAACGGCTAATGCAAGACTTCCATGGACAACTTTGATGACGATATAGGTAGATGCCAATAAAAAGACAACCCGCACAAGCTGTTCAACTACTTGTGAAACAGCTGTTGGTCCCATAGACTGGTGACCTTGGAAAAATCCTCGCATTAAACTCATCATCGGTACTACAATTAACGCAACACTAACCATTCGCATAACCATTACTACATCTTCTAAGGAGTTATTTAAATCAGAACCTCCCAGTGTAATTCTAGACATAACAGGAGCTAACGAATATAAAAGTAAAAATGCAAGTATTCCTGTGACAAGCATTAATTTCATGCCGGCCCGGTACATTCTTCTACTCGTATAGTAATCACCGAGTGCATTATATTTTGATACAAATTTCGATACGGCCATTGGCATACCGGCTGTAGCAATACTTAAATAAATAGCATATTGGTTATATCCGTAACCAAACAGTGCTCCCCCTACGGTTCCAACAAGGATCGCAAATGGAAATAAATAAATCATTCCCAAGATTCGGGATACATAGGTGCCAAGCGTTAGCACAAAGGTCCCTCTTAACAATTTTGAATCAGACATACGTTTGCCTCCGATACTTAATGTTACATACTGATAATAATGATAGAATTGAAAAGAAGCAAGTGACAGTATACACTAAGAAAGGTCTTATACTCACTCGCACTCGTCAACAAACTAAAAAACAAAGACTATAGCCCATTTTATCCAATGTTGAGAGATTTGTCAGTGAACAAACTAAAATTTTTTAAGAATAGACAGGTTGGTGAAAGTATGATATATGATGTAGTCGTAATCGGAGGAGGACCTTCTGGTTTGATGGCATCGATTGCAGCTGGTGAGTCAGGTGCAAACGTATTATTAATTGATAAAGGCAATAAACTTGGACGAAAGCTTGCCATTTCTGGAGGCGGACGCTGTAATGTGACAAACCGTCTTCCCATTGATGAACTTATTAAACACATTCCAGGAAACGGACGCTTTTTATACAGTGCGTTTTCTGTTTTTAATAACGAAGATATCATCTCTTATTTTGAAGGCCTTGGAATTAAATTAAAAGAAGAAGATCACGGTCGTATGTTTCCGGTCAGCAATAAAGCGCAATCTGTTGTTGACGCATTAATTAGCGAACTTCACCGTCTTCGTGTGACAATTCGCACAAACACAGCCGTTAAACGCGTAACTATGAGAACAACACCGTGAAAGAAGTTGTGCTTCAAAACGGGGAAGCAATCCAAACGAAAAGCGTTGTGATTGCAGTAGGTGGAAAATCAGTACCTCATACAGGTTCGACAGGAGACGGTTATCAATGGGCAAAAGATGCGGGGCATAAAATTACTGAACTTTACCCAACAGAAGTTCCTATTACATCTAGCGAACACTTTATTAAAACCAAAACGCTTCAAGGTTATCGCTTCGCAATGTAGGACTAAGCGTGCTTAATAAAAAAGGCAAGCCTGTCATTACTCATCAAATGGATATGATTTTCACTCACTTTGGCATCTCTGGCCCTGCCGCTCTTCGCTGCAGCCAATATGTTGTTAAAGAGTTAAAGAAACAAAAAAGCAACACTGTTCAAATGTCTCTTGATTTATTTCCTAGCCAAAACGAAGAAGATATTTTCCAAAAGTTAGTCAAAACAACAAAAGAAGAGCCGAAAAAAGCAATTAAAAATGTCTTAAAAGGTTTTGTATCTGAACGCTATCTATTGTTTTTACTCGAGCAAGCAGGCATTGATAGCCAAGCGCTAGCAGGACAGCTTCAGCATGAGAAACTGAGAGAATTTGCAAGACTGTGCAAACGATTTGAATTTGCTGTAAACGGCACGCTTTCTTTAGAAAAAGCATTCGTAACAGGAGGCGGCGTATCCGTTAAAGAAATTCACCCAAAAGAAATGTCTTCGAAATTTATGCAAGGCCTTTACTTCTGCGGGGAAATTCTTGATATCCATGGATATACTGGAGGATACAATATCACTTCTGCTCTTGTAACAGGCCGTTTGGCTGGCAGTAATGCAGGAGAATTTGCAACAAGCCTAGCATAATATGCTAGGCTTTATACATAACCATGGCTGAAAAACAGTACACCTGCTCATCACGATCAACATCCACTGTCACTTGGTATTTAATATCAACGACGTCTTCATCCTCTAATTTCCGTAAAAATCGGTTCACCGCAAATTCTAAATCTTTTTCATGCTCTTTATCAAACATTTTTACTTGTATCACAGCTTCTACCACCTTGTCCTATCAAATTTGTTTCAATCAGAATGGACTGTTTCTCTTGATGATGGTTTTTGTACGGATTTTCAATCTCTTACTACCTCTATTTTTATGAGGGCTTTTATAGATTTAGTCATCATTTGTTTTCCTGCTATCATTTTAGTCGGATGGCAGAAGTTTCATTCAAAAAAGAGGTTGAGACATAACTAAATGAATTCAATCTAAAGACGAACAAATGGGATACATGAGCTGAACCGCTTGTAACACGGCAGTCGATTTCCTTGCAAGAATTCGCTTTCCGCGGGCGGCCGGTGAGCCTCCTCCTCGCTTGCGCTCCTGGGGGGCTCACCTGTTCCGCTTTTCTCGCAGGAGTCTTCGCCTTGCCTTCCAATCAGCTGCTAGAAGAAACGAAACAAATAAAACCTATGTTCACCCTAACAAAAAAAATGAACCACTAATCAAACATGTTGATCAATGGTTCATTTTTCACTTCAGCTAAGATACTTTTGTCTCAGCCTCTTTTTTATTTATTAACCGTTTTTCCTTCCCACTCTAACATACCGCCAACCATATTTGTTACTTTATATCCTTGTTCTTGAAGGTAGTAACATACGTTTTCACTGCGGCGGCCCGAACGGCAAATGAAAATATATTCTTTGTCTTTATCGAAATAATCCACATTAGCTGGAATATCATTCATACGAATGTGTTTAGCAGTTGGAATCATTCCTTCTGCTACTTCTTCATCTTCGCGCACATCAACTAAATGAAGTTCTTCTCCATTTTCAACGCGTTTTTGAAGTTCTTCAGGCGTAATTACTTTTACTTCTTCCATCTTCGTCATTCCTCTCTATTCTTTCATTCAGCTTGCTATCGCTATTGTAGCAAATTCAAATACCTTTATGCCACTAAATAAGAAAAGCTTAAGCAGCAGCCTGCCTAAGCCCTTCCAATCGTAGTTAAAGGTTTGACTAAGCGCCTGATGTCAACCCGGAAAGGCGGACATCAGGCACTTAGGTCTAGAACAGAACCCCTGACTAAAGAGCAGTCAGGGGTTCTGTTCTACATCAATACTTAATTAGCTACGATGTTTACTAATTTACCAGGCACAGCAATCACTTTGCGCACTGTCTTACCTTCAATGAACTCTTGAACATCTTCATTAGCCATTGCAATATCTTGAAGCTCTTCACGAGATGCCTCAGCAGGTACGTTTACTTTCGCACGTACTTTACCGTTAATTTGAACGACAATTTCCACTTCATCATCTACAAGTTTTGCTTCGTCAAACGCAGGCCAAGCCTCATACGAAATTGTATCTTCGTGACCTAGTTTGCTCCATAATTCCTCAGTCGTATGAGGACAAATTGGTGCTAATAGCTTCACAAATCCTTCTACGTATTGCTTTGGCAGCACGTCAACTTTGTATGCATCATTGATGAATACCATAAGCTGAGAGATACCTGTATTAAAACGGAGGCCTTCGTAATCTTCCGTTACTTTTTTCACCGTTTGGTGATACACGCGTTCAAGCGTAGTGTCATTGCTTTCTTGAACCTTGCTGCTTAATTCACCGTTATCGTCAACAAGTAAGCGCCATACACGATCTAAGAAACGGCGTGCACCATCAAGCCCTTTTGTTGACCAAGCGATTGACGCATCTAAAGGCCCCATGAACATTTCATAAAGGCGAAGCGTATCTGCTCCGTGGCTTTCTACGATCTCGTCTGGGTTTACAACGTTACCTTTTGACTTACTCATTTTTTCGTTGTTTTCTCCAAGAATCATACCTTGGTTAAACAGTTTTTGGAACGGCTCTTTTGTTGGAACTACGCCGATATCATATAAAAACTTATGCCAGAAACGAGCATATAATAAGTGAAGAACAGCGTGTTCAGCTCCACCGATATAAATATCAACCGGCAACCATTCTTTTAATTTATCTGCATCTGCTAACGCTTCACTGTTTGTTGGATCAATGTAGCGTAAGTAATACCAGCAGCTGCCTGCCCATTGAGGCATTGTATTTGTTTCGCGGCGCCCTTTTTTGCCTGTTTCCGGATCTACAACGTTCACCCAGTCATCAATGTTTGCTAACGGAGATTCACCTGTGCCTGACGGTTTGATTTCAGTCGTTTTTGGTAACACAAGCGGAAGCTGATCTTCAGGAACTGCCGTTGTTGTGCCGTCTTCCCAGTGAATAACAGGAATTGGTTCACCCCAGTAGCGCTGACGGCTGAATAACCAGTCACGCAGACGGTATGTTACTTGTTTTTCACCTTTTTCATTTGCTTGAAGCCACTGAATCATATTTGAAATTGCTTCTTCTTTATCTAAACCATTTAAGAAGTCTGAATTAACGTGCTCGCCGTCGCCTGTATAAGCTTCTTTTGAAACGTCTCCGCCCGCTACTACTTCTTTAATCGGCAGTTCAAATTTAACAGCAAATTCATAATCACGCTCATCATGAGCCGGAACAGCCATAATTGCACCTGTGCCATAGCTCATTAGAACATAGTCAGCAATCCAAATTGGCATTCTCTCGCCGTTTACAGGGTTAATTGCATAAGCACCAGTGAATACGCCAGTTTTGTCTTTGGCTAAGTCTGTACGTTCTAAATCGCTTTTGCTTTTAATTTGATCTAAATACGCTTCTACTGCTTCTTTTTGTTCGGCTGTTGTAATTTTTTCTACAAACGGATGTTCAGGTGCTAAAACGGCATACGTTGCCCCAAATAGCGTGTCAGGACGCGTTGTGAACACAGTAAATGTGTCGTCGTATCCATCGATTGTGAAGTGCACGTGAGCTCCTTCAGAGCGGCCAATCCAGTTGCGCTGCATTTCTTTAATACTTTCTGGCCAATCAAGCTCATCTAAATCTTCTAGTAAACGATCTGCATAAGCTGTGATTTTAAGCATCCACTGCTTCATTGGACGACGCTCAACCGGATGTCCCCCACGCTCACTTTTGCCGTCAATCACTTCTTCGTTCGCAAGTACTGTTCCTAGAGCAGGACACCAGTTAACAGCTACTTCATCCACATAAGCTAAGCCCTTTTTATATAGCTGTAAGAAAATCCACTGCGTCCATTTGTAGTAGTTTGGATCAGTTGTATTAATTTCTCGCTCCCAATCGTAAGAGAAACCTAACGATTTGATTTGACGACGGAAATTATTAATGTTAAGTTCAGTGAATTCAGCCGGGTCGTTTCCTGTATCTAATGCATACTGTTCAGCAGGTAGTCCGAATGCATCCCATCCCATCGGATGAAGTACATTGTATCCTTGCATACGCTTCATACGAGATAAAATATCCGTTGCTGTATAACCTTCTGGATGCCCAACGTGTAAACCAGCGCCAGATGGATAAGGNAACATATCTAATGCGTAAAANTTACGCTTTCCTTCATCTTCTGTTGTTCTAAATGTTTTATTTTCTTCCCAAACTTTTTGCCATTTTTGTTCGATCTTTTCATGATTAAAAGCCATACATAATCCTCCTTGTACGCTCCAGCTGTATTTAATTAAACTAAAAAACCCCTCATCCCTCAAACAAAGGGACGAGAGGTTGAATAAACTTCCCGCGGTACCACCCAAATTAGCACAATTATGTACTCACTCATTTTCCTTAACGCGGATAGACGGCAAATGTTACTTTACTTCACATTTACAACTCCAAGGTGAGTTCATGAACGCTCGTTTGCTGACTCGCACCACCCGTCAGCTCTCTTAGCTCGCTTCGTTCACTACTATTCCTTATCATAGTTTTTACATCATACTACCTTGTATTGTAAATAATATGTTCGTAAACTGCAAGTTGTTCAAGGGATTTTGTAAAAGTTTCTGCACTGCAGCACTGCTTTGTTGCTAAATCCTCTCTTTCATTCTTATATATGAACAACTTCTCCCAAAAACATACATCCACGGCCAAACAAAAAAGGGATTGAGACATAATTAAATCAATCCAATTTAAAGACGAACAAATGGGATAAATGCGCTAGTATGAATCTCTTGGTNACACCACTGTTGATTTCCGTGCAAGACTTCTCTTTCCGCGGGCAGCCGATGAGCCTCCTCGTTGCTTACACTCATGCGGGGTCTCACCTATTTCAGGAGTCTTTGTCTTTCCCTCCACTCCACAGCTAGAAGCACCTAAACAAATGAAACCTACGTTCACCATAAACATGAAAAAATCCGAACGATTCATCGTTCGGATCTTCCTTCAACTAAAATACTTGTATCCCAGTTCCCGCTTTCTTTAGCTGCTATTATTAAATGCCAAATCCAAAAGAAAACAGGATGATCGCAAGTACAAGACCAACAAGCGGCACAATCACCGTCATT
>Ga0058695_1000020_pt1 | contig 32252 bp, 29 predicted proteins | sample AgamicMgMarz_FD_55042 | JGI IMG/M metagenome (GOLD analysis project Ga0058695, IMG submission 55042) | Agave microbial communities from Guanajuato, Mexico - Mg.Ma.rz | ecosystem: Host-associated > Plants > Phyllosphere > Phylloplane/Leaf | place: Guanajuato, Mexico | collected 2012-06-04 | reverse complement strand
GCAGCGTCTTTTAATAAATTCACTAATACATTAGCGACAATCTGACCTGCTGTTTTTGGAGCCACAATTCCTGGAAGACCAGGTGCTAAAATAGCTTTAATTCCTCGTTTTTCTGCATANCGGAAATCGGTTCCTCCAGGCTTTGAAGCTAAATCAATAATGAGCGCATGGGTCGGGACATTAGATAATGTCTTAGCCGTTAAGATGGGGTATGGAATGGTGTTAATACATATATCACTATCAGCAATTTCTTTATCGAGTTCAGAAAGATANAAAGGTTGCAAACCCATTTCAGCAATACGTGCTAAATGTTCAGATTTTCTAGCTCCTACTTTTACATTGGCACCGAGTGCAGCAAAGGACCTCGCCACGCTCATTCCTACTCTTCCTAAACCTAGGACAGAAATATTNGAACCGTGAATGGTAAAATCCGTATGTTGAATAACAAGCATGATGGTACCTTCAACAGTAGGAATAGAGTTATAAATTGCTACATCATCACGCTCAAATAGCTGAACGAGTTTACGGTTTGTCGTTTTGACTAATTCGTTTAAATACCCATTGCTAATACCNGAATAAATAATGCAGTGCTCAGGCGTTTTTTTAAGTATTTCTTCAGTCAGCACTACTTTTTCATTTGAAAAAATAGTATCTACTTGCCCTTCGTGATTTGTTCCAGGCACTGGAAGGATGATGGCGTCAACATCTGAAAAATCCAGCTCCTCTATCTGATATTTCGTCGCACCTGTAAAACCATGATCTAGCTGATCAAAACCAATAAGAGAGGTTTTTGCATCTAATTGAATTAATTTTCNAATGACTTCAAGCTGCCTAGCATCACCGCCAATTACAGCTATGTGCAAATCCGTTAACATGTTTCATTTTCACCTTCTTTAACATTAAATAGATGTATCTTTCGCTTAAACCATCGAGATGTAAAGTGCTATCATTACGCCCTAGAATGCCTATTGCTTTTCTTCAACATACTATGTAAACACACAGGAATCGGTGAATCTTTATCCCTGAAAATAAAAGAAACGAGATGCAGGAAGCATCTCGTTTCTTATTTTGTTGACTGATTGTTTATGTCTTCTAGCTGCTGGACATTTACAATCACCATATCTGTACCAATTTTTTCGATATTCCCCCACGGCACTCGCACTTCATCTCCTTGCTTTCGAAACCCAAACCACTTCACAGATGGAATAATAAGCGCATTAATTTGTCCCGTATGTTCATTAATTTCAAGATCTGTTTGCCCTAAAATACCCAAACGCTCTGCTCGCTTAACATCTACAATTTCTTTTCCACTCAGTTCGCTTAATCTCATAGAATCCCTCCTTTCATCTAATTTATTGAACAACCATACAAAAAATGACAAAAAAATAAGGTTGGCTCAATTATNTTAGCCAACCTTACTTTTACTGTTTAGTTTCCTTTAAAACCTTTAGGTAAATCTCCACTCGGGCTTATTAGCGAAAGAGCAAATTCATCTTTGAAAATATCTCGCGCAAGACCATTTACACTATCTTTAGTCACGGCATTAACAAGATCTAAAATCTCATCTAATGAACGGTGATAGCCTAGCATTANCTCATTTTTTCCGTTTCTGCTCATACGGCTATTTGTACTTTCAAGGCTCAGCATTAAGTTTCCTTTCAGCTGCTCTTTGCTGTTAGCAAGTTCTTTATCCGTAATCCCTTTGTCTTTCAAATCATAAAGCGTTTCTTGAACCGTATCATATAATACGTCGAGCTGATGGCTTCCCGTTCCCCCATAAATCGTGACAAGACCGCTGTCTCGATAAGAAGAATGATAAGAGAAAACAGAGTAAGCCAAGCCGCGCTGTTCGCGGACTTCTTGGAACAAACGACTGCTCATACTTCCGCCAAGCACGTTATTTAATACAATTAAGCTATATACATCTTCTCCGCCGATTGGCAAACCTTTAAAGCCAAGGCAAAGATGAGCTTGTTCTGTTTCCTTTTTGCGCGCAATATGATTTGTATGGAACTCTGGCTGAACATATTGATGAGCGGAGTGACTTGACGTATATGTACCAAAATAGTTTTCCACCTGCTGAATAAAACTTTCATCAATGTTTCCAGCTACTGAAATAACGATGTTTTCGGGAATATACATTTGCTCCATATACTGACGAAGCGAATCACCGTTAAATGTTTTTAACGTATCTTCCGTTCCTAAAATTGGATAGCCTAATGGATGATTGCCATATACGGCTTTTCCTAATAGATCGTGTACAATATCATCAGGTGTATCTTCATACATTTTAATTTCTTCATATACAACATTTTTTTCACGAGCTAATTCCTCTTCATCAAATGAAGAATTAAAGAACATATCCGCCAGCACATCGAGCGCTTGATCTGCGTGTTCATCTAATACTTTTGCATAGTAGCACGTGTATTCTTTAGAAGTGAATGCATTTACTTGTCCCCCAATGCGGTCGAAGCTTTCTGCAATTTCACGAGCAGATCTTGTTTTTGTTCCTTTAAAAAACATATGTTCAAGAAAATGTGATACACCATTAATTTCAGGGTGTTCACTTCGAGAACCCGTTCCGATCCACACCCCAATGGCCACAGATCGAACAGTTGGGATATTTTCCAATACAATTCTTACACCATTTTTGCACGTATATCGTTTTATCAAGCTAGTGCCTCCCTTTTGCTTATCTCACTTACTTCTTAGTAGAAGAAGGTATTTTCATCATTCGTTCTTCATCTAGCATTGTTGACACATCGCTAACTTTCAGGCCTTTGCGTTCAATATCGGTTAACAATTGGTCAAGCGATTCGGCCGTTGATTCAGTCGGGTGCATCAGTACAATAGCCCCTGGGTGAATCTTTTTCATTACTCGATTAATTAACACTTCTGAACTTGGCTTTTGCCAATCGATTGTATCAACCGTCCACATGATGGTACTCATTTTTAACTGAGAAGCAAGCGTTACTACTTCGGGGCGAAAACTGCCGCTCGGCGGAGCAAACCATTTTACTTTTTGTCCCGTAGTAGACGTAATAATATCATTCGTTTTTTTAAGCTGCTGATTGATTTGACTAGCCGATAAAGTGGCCATATCAGGATGAGAATAAGAGTGGTTTCCTACTTCATGACCTGCGTCTACAATCATTTTTGCCATATTTGGATTATTTTTAACCCATTTTCCTTCTAAAAAGAAGGTTGCTTTAGCATGGTGCTTTTTTAGCACTTCTAACATTTTAGGCAAATACTCGTTCCCCCATGCTACGTTCACTGTAAACGATACCATAGGCTTTTCATCGTGTCCACGGTAGATAGGTTCCTGTGGTAAATCCTTCAAGTGAACCTTTGGTCTAACCTGTTTGTACACTAGTTTTTTTTCATCAAATTTACCCGCAGGTTTCATATTTTTATAAGAAGCAGCAAGATCAACTTTTATGCCGTTATAGCCAGGAACCCGTTTCCAAACGGGATCGATTCGTGCATTCGCTGCCGGCTTTTCATAATCTTTTGCTTTTTCTTCAATCTTTTGATATAACGCATCATGCTGAGCTGATACAAGTTGTACATCGGATTTAAGTGCTTCTATATATGCTTCAGCAAAAGGATTATAAATAGATTTATATGTAATTGCCAGTAAAAATAGAAATGCTGTAAATTGCACAATGGTTCTCTTCACTTATCCTTCCCCCTTTACCATTTAAAATATGTATAAAGAGGACAAGGTAGAACAAACATCTACAAACGATAAAATCGCCCTACACATGGATTTTCTTCATGTATGGACGATTTCACAATATCTATATAGTAGTAAAAGAAGATTATTTTGTTTCTTTTGCTTTTTCTTCTTTTTCTTTTTGTTCTTTTAAAATTGCTTTACGAGATAAGTTAACGCGGCCTTGTTTATCAATTTCCATAACCTTAACTAAAATCTCGTCGCCAATCGATACAACGTCTTCTACTTTTCCAATACGCTCTTCTGCAAGCTCTGAAATGTGAACAAGCCCATCTTTTCCGCTGAAGATTTCTACAAATGCACCGAATTTTTCAATTCGTTTTACTTTTCCTAAGTACATTTGGCCGACTTCAACTTCGCGTACAAGATCTTCAATAATTTTCTTCGCTTTTTCATTCATTGGCTGATCAATAGAAGAAATGAAGATTGTACCATCTTGTTCGATATCAATTTTAACGCCTGTTTCTTCGATGATTTTATTGATTTGCTTGCCGCTTGGTCCAATAACATCACGAATTTTATCAGGGTTAATAGCCATTGTAAGGATCTTAGGCGCATATTGAGAAAGCTCTTGACGAGGCGTAGCAATCGTTGACATCATATGATTTAAGATCTGCATACGGCCTTTTTTTGCTTGTTGAAGGGCTTCGTCTAAAATTTCACGAGATAACCCGTCAATTTTAATATCCATTTGAAGCGCAGTTACGCCATTTGCTGTACCTGCTACTTTAAAGTCCATATCTCCTAGGTGATCTTCCATTCCTTGAATGTCCGTTAGAATCGAGTAGTGTTCACCCGATTTGATCAGACCCATGGCAATCCCTGCTACAGGTGCTTTAATTGGAACCCCAGCATCCATCATTGCAAGCGTACTTGCACAAATACTCGCTTGCGAAGTAGAACCGTTTGACTCTAATACTTCAGATACAAGACGAATTGTATAAGGGAAATCTTTTTCATTCGGAATAACCGGCTCAAGTGCACGTTCACCTAGCGCACCATGTCCAATTTCACGACGACCCGGTCCGCGCATCGGTCTAGTTTCACCAACACTAAATGAAGGGAAGTTATAGTGATGCATGAAGCGTTTAGATTCTTCTACACTTAAACCATCTAAAATTTGCACATCGCCAAGTGCACCTAATGTACAGATGCTAAGCGCTTGAGTTTGTCCACGCGTAAATAATCCAGATCCATGTGTACGAGGAAGCAAGTTTGTTTCAGAAGAAAGTGGACGAATTTCGTCAATACTACGGCCATCAGGACGCACTTTTTCTTCTGTGATCAAGCGACGCACTTCACTTTTAACAAGCTTCGATAAAATTTCATTCACTTGATTTAGTACTTCTTCTTCTACATCTTGCTCTTCAAATTTTGCAGCTACTGCGCTTTTCACTTCTTTAATCGCATTTTCGCGCGCATGCTTTTCTTGAACTTGAACGGCACGGTTCATGTCACCTTCTGCAATTTCGCGAACTTGACGCTCAAGGTCAGCATCAACAGTGTAAAGCTCAACTTCTACTTTTTCTTTGCCTACTGCTGCTACAATTTCTTCTTGGAACGCAATTAATTTTTTAATTTGCTCGTGTCCAAACATAATTGCTTCTAACATTACTTCTTCCGGTACTTCATCAGCGCCTGCTTCAACCATGTTGATCGCGTCTTTTGTACCAGCAACCGTCAGATGAATATCGCTTTTTTCAAGTTCATCTACCGTTGGGTTTACAACAAATTCGTTGTCTACACGGCCTACGATTACGCCTGCAATAGGACCTTCAAATGGAATATCAGATACTGATAATGCTAATGAAGAACCGAACATTGCCGCGATTTCTGAAGAACAGTTTTGATCTACGCTCATTACAACGCTGACAACTTGAACTTCGTTTCGGAAACCATCTGCGAATAAAGGACGAATCGGACGGTCGATTAAACGGCTAGCCAAGATTGCTTTTTCACTTGGTCTGCCTTCNCGCTTAATGAATCCACCTGGGATTTTACCGACTGCATATAAACGCTCTTCATAGTTTACTGTTAACGGGAAGAAATCTACATTTTTAGGCTCTTTTGAAGCCGTTGCTGTACTTAATACAACTGTGTCTCCATAGCGGATTAATGCTGCGCCATTTGCTTGTTTTGCCAACTGGCCAACTTCAACTTCTAGCTTTCGTCCAGCTAGATCTACGGAGAACACTCGTTTTTCTTGTTCCATATCGACGAGTACCCCTCTCTACATATAAAATATGTATGTAATCAAATGTGATAGTTTTATTATAAACGAAATATCCAAAAACAATAGCTTTTTTCACATTATGTAGCATCTTTAATGTTTCTTAAATGTACATACTAAAAAAGCGGGAATGCTCCCGCTTTCTTCTTATTATCGACGTAAACCAAGTTTGTTGATTAACTCACGATAACGAGTAACGTCTTTGTTACGTAGGTAGTTAAGTAAGTTACGACGTCGACCTACCATTTTTAAAAGACCACGACGTGAATGGTGATCCTTTTTATGAGTACGTAAGTGACCGTTTAGATTGTTAATTTGCTCTGTTAGGACAGCGATTTGAACTTCTGGAGAACCAGTGTCGTTCGCATGAGTTTTGTACTCACTAATGATTTCATTTTTACGCTCTTGTGTGATAGCCATCCTATTCACCTCCTTATTATTAAACCCCAGTTACCGAGCAAAACGTTGGTGAATCGTAATGCCAAGCAATGGTTGTTTTACATACAAGTGTTATGTTACTACTTATTAGAACAAAAAGCAAGTCGTAGCAACTATTTATATATATTTTTTTATTTCTTATGCTTTTGAATTCCTTCAAAATAAGCAAGGGCTTCTTCCTTGTCCTTTGAGATCTGACCGACAAGCTCTTCGATGCCGCTGAACTTTTTTTCTGAACGAATCATTCGGTGCCATTTCACCGTTACGTGCTGATCGTAGATTTGTTCGTCAAATGATAATAAGTGGACTTCGATTGTTGGCTTTTCTAAATTATCGTGAAAAGTCGGCTTATAGCCCACGTTGCATACTCCTGCATACCACTTGCCGTGGAGCTGAAGCTCAACAGCATACACGCCGATGCGCGGAAGTAAATACTCATCGTCTAAAGCGATGTTAGCAGTTGGAAAACCTATTTGCCTGCCTCGCTTTTCTCCATGAGTTACTGTGCCTGACACTTCATAATAGCGCCCAAGCAGCGCTTTTACTCGATGCATGTCGCCATTTGCTAAATTTTCGCGAATAAGCGTTGAACTAATTTTTTCTTCGCCATTTGTTAACTTATCAATTGTTGTTTGAGTGAATTTTGATCGAGAATGAAATGGTAGTATTTCCATTGTTCCTTTACCTAACTTTCCATACGTATAGTCAAATCCAGCTACCACATGCTGCACATTCAGGCCAATAATATACTGATCAACAAACTCTTGAGGCAATAGTGCTGCAAACTGTTTATCAAAATGAACGATATATAAAAAGTCAATTCCCATTTCCTCAATGAGTTTCTTTTTTTCTTGAAGTGGTGTGATCATATCAATGTGCTGCACGTTGCGCCCAAGCACCACAGAAGGGTGAGGAGTAAACGTCATCACAGCACTAGCTATGCCTTTTTCATCGGCTAACTGTTTTGCTGAATTTATCACTTGCTGATGCCCTAAATGCACACCATCAAAATAACCAAGCGCTAACACTGATTGTTGAACAGCTTCTCGTTGAAAGTGGTGTGGATGTCGAATTTCAATCGTTTCCAAAACACAGTTCACCTTTTCCCTAACCGGTCTAGTCGATTGCCAACACTTTAACCGGCTTCATTAAATGTTTTTTTGTTGGGTGCTGAGCATAAATTGCTAAGCACTTGCCTGCAGAATTTATCATTAAAAAGAATGGTTCCTTTTTTAACTCTTCATCTTCTGTGCACGGCAATACCGCGCCATTTTTCACTTTCTCTGCTAATGTATCACTAATTTGAAGTTTCGGCAAATGATTAAGAGCTTCTTCGATCGAATGCAGTTTCTCATTGATCGTTTCTTCTTCTACCGCCCGTTCAATATCTTCAAATGTCACACAATCTTCCAGTGAAAACTGCCCTGAACCCGTTCGCTGCAAATAAGACATATGAGACGGATAGCCAAGAGCTTCTCCAATCATCACAGCAAGCGTTCGCACATATGTACCTTTGCTGCACGTTACGCGGAATTTGAAGGAAATTTGTTCTCCCTCAAATGCAGCGCGATCGTCCAGCAGTTCAAAGTTATAGATATGAATGGTTCTAACAGGGCGCTCTACTTCGATTCCTTGCCTTGCATATTCATATAGCTTTTTACCTTTGACTTTTACCGCGGAGTACATCGGAGGCACTTGCTGAAGTTCTCCTGTCATCGAAGACAGCACTTCTTCGATTTGAGCACGTGAAAAAGAATCTGCTACTTTCTTTTCTTCTACAACCTCTCCGGAAGAATCTTCTGTTGTTGTAGAAAATCCGAGTGTAACTTCCCCTTCATAGGTTTTAGTAGCTCCTGTTAGATACTCTACAATTTTGGTAGCTCTACCGATACAAATAGGCAATACCCCTGTAACGTCTGGGTCTAATGTGCCTGTATGCCCTACTTTTTTAGTGCGAAGCAGCTTTCGGACTTTAAACACACAGTCGTGCGAAGTCAGGCCAGCTGGTTTATGTAAAACTAAAACACCGTCCACTCATTCTTCATCTCCTTTTCATTTAAAAAAGGGTGTCTCAGAAGCAAAAACCACTTTTGAGACACCCTTTTTTGTTTCTACATTCACTGATCTTATTCGTTCTCTTGATGGTCATCGCTTTCTTTTTTAATTTCATGAAGCAATGATTCAATTCGATTACCATAATCAATTGATTCATCAAACTCAAACGTAATTTCAGGTGTTTTACGTAAGCGAATGCGCTGACCGATTTCTGAACGGATAAATCCTTTTGCTTTCGCAAGGCCTTTTAACGTATTCTCACGCTGTTCAGCATCTCCTAAAACAGAGATATAAACTTTCGCTTGCTGTAAATCGCCTGATACTTGAACATCTGTTACAGTCACAAAACCGATGCGCGGATCCTTGATTTTACGATTTAAAATCTCGCCCATCTCTTTTTTCATTTGTTCTCCGACTCTAGTTGCTCTTATGTTCATCTGTGTCACCCCTTTTATAACCAATCAAAAGTTGTAATGGTACGTTCAATCTCTGGAAAAGAATCAATCAAGCTTAGCGCTTTTTGCAGTTCTTGTTCCGTTGTGANACGGCTAGATGAGACTGCGACAATGCTAATTTTTGTTCGTTGCCACACATCTTGAAAATCAGTTTCTGAAACTGATACGTTAAACCGCTGCTTCAAGCGCATCAAGATGCGCTGAAGCACGGCACGTTTTTCTTTAAGAGAAGCAGCATNGTAAATTAAGCATTCACACTCCACTAGTCCAATCATTTAGGATCAATTTGCTCCATTACATATGCTTCAATAATATCTCCTTCTTTAATATCATTGAAGTTTTTAATTGTAATACCACACTCATATCCTTGAGCGACTTCTTTTGCNTCGTCTTTAAAGCGTTTTAGCACATCTACTTCACCTTCAAAGATAACAATTCCGTCACGGATTAAACGAATTCCACTGTTACGNGTAATTTTACCGTCTGTTACGTAACTTCCTGCGATTGTACCAACTTTTGATACTTTGAATGTTTGACGTACTTCCACTTGACCGATGATTTTTTCAGCAAACTCAGGATCAAGCATTCCTTTCATCGCAGATTCAATTTCTTCAATTACTTTATAAATAATGCGGTGAAGACGAATATCTACGTTTTCTACGTCAGCTGTACGTTTTGCTCCAGCATCCGGACGCACGTTAAAGCCGATAACGATTGCGTTAGAAGCAGTTGCAAGAATGATATCAGATTCTGTAATCGCACCTACACCCGTATGGATAATACGAACATTTACACCCTCTACATCAATCTTTTGAAGAGCAGCAGCCAATGCTTCTACAGAACCTTGTACGTCTGCTTTTACGATAAGGTTTAAGTCTTTCATTTCACCTTGTTTAATTTTTTCAAATAAATCATCTAAGCTTACGCGGGATTTTTCACCGCGCTGTTGTTCAAGCTGCTTTTGAGCACGAGCTTCTCCGATTTGACGAGCTGTTTTCTCATCTTCAAACACTAAGAAACGATCTCCAGCTAACGGAACTTCGTTTAAGCCAGTAATCTCAACCGGAGTAGATGGTCCTACTTCCTTCACACGGCGGCCNATATCATTTACCATTGCGCGAACGCGGCCAAACGTATTTCCGACNACGATTGGATCACCTACGCGTAGTGTACCAGTTTGAACAAGAAGCGTTGCTACAGACCCACGGCCTTTATCTAGCTGTGCTTCTACAACTGTACCTGCTGCACGACGGTTAGGATTTGCTTTTAACTCTTCTACTTCACTTACAAGTAAAATCATTTCAAGCAATTGATCGATCCCTTCACCTGAAATGGCTGAAAGCTTACAGAAGATTGTTTCTCCGCCCCACTCTTCAGCTACAAGGCCGTGCTCCATTAGTTCTTGCATAACGCGATCTGGATTTGCTGCTTCTTTATCCATTTTGTTAACCGCAACAATAATTGGCACTTCTGCCGCTTTTGCATGGTTAATCGCTTCAATTGTTTGAGGCATTACACCATCGTCTGCTGCAACAACAAGGATTGTAATATCCGTTACTTGCGCACCGCGAGCACGCATCGTTGTAAATGCAGCATGCCCTGGTGTATCAAGGAATGTAATTTTCTTTTCGTCAACCACAACTTGATAAGCACCGATATGCTGCGTGATGCCGCCTGCTTCTGCAGCCGTTACTTTTGTATTACGGATAGAGTCAAGAAGCGTCGTTTTACCGTGGTCAACGTGACCCATGATTGTAACAACTGGAGGACGCACTTGAAGGTCTTTTTCGTCATCAATGATTTCTAATGATTCAAAAGCAGTGTCATCTACTACTACTTCTTCTTCAACTTCTACACCGTATTCTCCGGCAATTAGTTCGATAGAATCTTTATCTAACTCTTGGTTAATTGTTGCCATTACACCAAGCATAAATAGTTTTTTAATAATTTCAGAAGGCTCTTTGCCTAATTCTTTTGCTAACTCAGAAACCGTTAAGCTTCCGACAAACGTTACTTTTTCCGGTAACTCTTTTGCAGCTGCTGGAGCTGGTCTACCTTTTGGTGCCTGTGACTTTTGTGCCTGTGGCTTTTTGTTACCTTTATTGTTTCCTTTGTTAGCTGTTGATTTTGTATTTTTATTCAATACTTTCACCCCCATAAAATTAACCGAGCATCGTTGCTAGCTTTTTAGCAAATCCCTCGTCCATAACGGCTACCACAACTCGAGCATCTTTACCAATCGCTTGACCTAGCGTNTAGCGATCGGGAACGATTTTAACCGAAACGTTNTAGTAAGAACATTTATCCGTTACTTTTTTCTTTGTGTTTTCAGACGCATCGCTTGCTAAAAGTACTAACTTTGCTTTTTGTTTCCGAACTTCTCTAACCACAAGTTCTTCTCCAGAAATCAATTTGCGTGCACGGTTTGCAAGCCCTAAAAAGGAGATCCATTGTTCATTCATTAGCGTGACTGTTTCTCCTTTTCTACAAGCGCTAGCAACTCTTCATAAACCGCTTCATCTATTGACGCGCCTAAATGTGTCGAAAGCACATTTTTCTTTTTTGCCAATAAAATTGCTTCTTTATCCTTGCTTACATAAGCTCCGCGCCCGGACTTTTTACCCGTTACATCAACTGAAACGTCGCCTTCTTTTGAGCGTACAACNCGTACTAGCTCTTTTTTAGGNTTCATTTCTCCAGTGGCCACACATTTTCGCATCGGGACTTTTTTACGATTGTTCACCTTGGCTCACCTCTTATTCCATATCTTCATCTGAATCAAATGCATGTTGACTTACTAGCATATCATCGCTGTTTTTTACAACCATNCCTTCTTGTTCAGCTTCTGATTGACTTTTAATATCAATTTTCCAGCCTGTCAGCTTAGCAGCTAGACGTGCATTTTGTCCACGTTTACCAATTGCAAGTGACAGCTGATAGTCAGGAACGATAACAGTTGTTGCTTTTTCATTTTCATCTACAATCACATCTACTACCTTAGATGGACTTAAAGCATTGGCAACAAATTCAACTGGATCATTTGACCAGCGAACGATGTCAATTTTTTCACCTTTTAGTTCATTTACAACAGCCTGTACGCGCTGACCTTTTGGCCCAACACAAGAACCGACCGGATCTACTTCAGCATACTCAGAATGAACAGAGATTTTTGAACGGTCTCCAGCTTCGCGAGCTACTGATTTTAATTCAACTGTACCGTCATAGATTTCCGGTACTTCTTTTTCAAAAAGACGTTTTAAAAGACCTGGGTGCGTACGTGAAACATAGATTTGCGGGCCTTTTGTTGTTTTTTCTACTTTCGTAATATACACTTTAATACGATCATGAGGTTTATACTGCTCATTTGGCATTTGCTCGCTTTGAGGAAGCAATGCTTCAATTTTGCCAAGGCTCACATAGATGAAGCGAGAATCTTGACGCTGAACAATACCTGTCATAATATCTTCTTCGCGATCGCTGAACTCTGAATAGATAACGCCTCGTTCCGCCTCACGAACACGCTGTGTAACAACTTGTTTTGCTGTTTGAGCCGCGATGCGTCCAAAGTCTTTTGGCGTTACTTCGATTTCAACCACATCGTCTAGTTGGAAGTTAGGGTTGATTGTTTGTGCTTCTTCAACCGAAATTTCCAGGCGTGGATCATATACTTCATCAACCACATCTTTGCGAGCAAACACGCGCATTGAACCTCTTTCTAAATTTAAATCAACGCGTACGTTTTGCGCTTGGTTAAAGTTGCGTTTGTAAGCAGAAATTAGCGCTGCTTCAATTGCTTCAATAATTACATCTTTGCTAATGCCTTTCTCTTTTTCAAGAATGACTAAGGCATCAAATAACTCACTGCTCATCGTTGGATAATCCCCCTTTAATATTGGCCCCTACACATTAAAATACAATCGCTAATCGAGCAAAAGCGACTTTGTCATATGGTAAAACCACCGTTTTTGTGCGTGTTTTGATACGAATAGATAATGTGACAGTTTCTCCGTCAAATGATTGTAATTCGCCTTCAAATTCTTTTGCACCTTCAATTGGTTCATATGTTTTTATGTATACATGCTTACCAATTGCACGTTCAAAATCTTTATCTTTTTTTAATGGGCGTTCCGCACCAGGCGATGATACTTCTAAAAAATAGTTATGAGGGATTGGATCTACTGCATCCATTTTCTCACTCAATTTTTCACTTACTGCTCCGCAGTCTTCGATATCCACGCCGGTATCAGAGTCGATAAACACACGTAAAAACCAATCTTTTCCTTCTTTTACGTATTCAATTTCAACAAGCTCTAAATTCATTTCCTCTAAGATAGGGGAAACCATTTCTTCCACTGTTTGTTTTACATTTTTACTCATTCTAATCCTCCCTTCGAGACATTGCATGGTATGTTTAGGTTACGCGTTTTTTATGTCTCTTATATCAAAAAAGAGTGGTTTATTTGCTATTTTTATTTTGCACTCTATAAGAGGTCTAACCTACTAGAGTGGAAATGTTGTCATTTGTGTTGCAGGATTTTAAACGTCACATAATAAATCAATCATGGTGATTGAAAATCTACAGAAAAAACGAATCATGCTAGAAGCCGATTCGTTCTCCATACTACTTACTATGTCAGTAAGTTCATATCAATAAGAAAGAGCGGGTTTCCCCACTCTTTCTCGTCCGTATCCTTAGCATTTCCACAATTACTATATCATAACCGCTTATTTTATGCAAATGTTAGAAAAGAGAAAGCTGGTTCTGATCAGGTAATGATTCAAGGCATCCATGGTTGTCTAGATACTCTAAAATCGTCTTCGATACTTTGCCTCGCTGCTGCAAGTCTTCTTTCGATAAAAACTCTCCCGTTTCACGAGCTTTTACAATGTTCAGCGCTGCATTTGTGCCAAGACCGGGAATGGCATTAAACGGTGGAACTAAAGACGTGCCGTCAATTAAAAATTCGTCTGCGCTAGATTCATATAAATCTACTTTTTTAAATGAATAGCCTCGTTCGCACATTTCTAAAGAAAGCTCAAGCACCGTTAATAAGTTTTTCTCTTTAGGAGATGCATCTAAACCTTTGGCATTGATTTCTTCCATCTTCGCTCGAATGGCAGTTGAGCCTTTGATCATCGTATCAATATCAAAGTCATCTGCACGAACCGTAAAGTATGCTGCGTAATAAAGAAGCGCGTGGTGCACTTTGAAATAAGCAATACGCACGGCCATCAATACATAAGCAGCCGCATGGGCTTTAGGGAACATATACTTAATCTTTTTACAAGAATCAATATACCAGTCCGGAACACCATTTTTGATCATTTCCTCTTCAAATTCAGGTGTTAGCCCTTTCCCTTTACGTACAGACTCCATAATTTTAAAGGCAAGTGAAGGTTCAAGACCTTGATAAATCAGATAAACCATGATGTCATCACGACAGCCGATTACTTCACTTAAGTTGCAAATATCATTGCGAATTAGCTCCTGCGCATTACCAAGCCATACGTCCGTCCCGTGCGACAGTCCCGAGATTTGAACAAGCTCTGAAAACGTCGTTGGCTTCGTATCTTCTAACATTTGACGCACAAAGCGTGTTCCAAATTCAGGTATGCCAAGCGTTCCTGTTTTACACATAATTTGCTCTTCTGTTACGCCAAGTGATTCCGTTCCGCTAAAAATTTTCATCACTTCAGGATCATCCGTCGGAATCGTTTTTGGATCAATTCCACTTAAATCTTGAAGCATTCGAATCACGGTCGGATCATCGTGTCCGAGTATATCAAGTTTTAATAAATTATCATGAATCGAATGGAAGTCAAAATGAGTTGTTCTCCATTCGGAATTACGGTCGTCAGCTGGAAACTGGATCGGTGAAAAATCGAAGATATCCATATAGTCCGGCACAACGATAATCCCCCCTGGATGCTGACCCGTTGTACGTTTTACGCCCGTACATCCTGCTACTAAACGATCCACTTCTGCGTTTCGTAAATGTAAATCACGGTCACCGGCATAGCCTTTTACATAGCCATAAGCTGTTTTTTCGGCTACTGTACCGATTGTTCCCGCGCGGTATACATTATCTTCTCCAAACAGTACTTTTGTATAGTTATGAGCTCGCGGCTGATACTCTCCGGAGAAGTTCAAATCGATATCGGGAACTTTGTCTCCTTTGAATCCTAAGAACGTTTCAAACGGAATATCGTGTCCATCTTTAATAAATGGTACGCCACAATCGTCGCAGCTTTTGTCCGGCAAGTCGAATCCAGAACCAACGGAACCGTCATTAAAAAACTCGGATTTCTTACATTTTGGACAAACATAATGCGGCGGCAGTGGGTTTACTTCTGTAATTTCCGTCATCGTCGCAACGAATGAAGATCCTACGGAACCACGCGAACCAACTAAGTAACCATCATTTAATGATTTTTTAACAAGTTTATGCGAGATCAAGTAAATAACGGCAAACCCGTGGCCGATAATACTTTTCAACTCTTTCTCTAGACGAGCTTCTACTACTTCAGGCAGCTCTTCACCGTAGATGCTGCGTGCCATCGCATAGCTCATTTCACGCATTTCTTCGTCTGCACCTTCAATTTTCGGCGTATATAAATCATCTTTAATCGGTTTAATATCGTCAATCATATCCGCTATTTTTTGCGTATTATGAACAACAATTTCTTTCGCTTTGTCTCCATCTAGAAATGAAAAACAATTCAGCATCTCATCCGTTGATCTAAAATGAACATCCGGCAGCTGATGACGATTTAGCGGGTTAGCTCCACCTTGTGAACCAATTAGAATTTTTCGGTAAATTTTGTCTTCCGGATTGAGATAGTGAACATTTCCTGTTGCTACAACCGGCTTTCCAATCTTTTCACCAAGCTTCACAATATTGCTGATAATATCTTTTAAGGCTTTCTCATCTCGCACTAAATCCAGTTCAATTAAGTGCTTGTAATTGTCAGGAGGCTGTACTTCGATGTAATCATAAAATTCAGCTGCTCCTTCTACTTCATCAATTCCTTTTTGCATCATGCCTTCGAATACTTCGCCCCGGTCACATGCGGTTCCAATCAAGATGCCTTCTCGATATTTGTCGAGCTGAGATCTTGGAATTCGCGGAACTCGATAAAAGTAATTTAAATGAGAAATCGAAACGAGTTTAAATAGATTTTTTAAACCTACGTCGTTTTGTGCTAAAAGCGTCGCATGATAAGGACGGGCCCGCTGATAGGCATTCCCTTCTCCCATATAATCATTTAAGCGATCGTGCATCGTAATTTCGCGTTCAAATGCATCTTTCAGCATTTTATTTAACAAATAGCCGGTTGTTTCCGCATCATAAATCGCGCGGTGATGCTGCACAAGTTCAATATCAAACTTTTTAGCAAGAGTATTTAAACGATGGTTTTTCATATGCGGATACAAAAATCTTCCGAGTTCAAGCGTATCAATAACGCCGTTAGCTGCTTTTTCTAATCCGATTTTTTGCAGTCCCATATTTAAAAATCCCATATCAAAGCTTGCATTATGAGCAACTAAAATACTGTCGCCCATCCACTCATGAAAATCACGAAGTACTTCTGAGATTTCAGGCGCATTTTGGACCATATCATCTGTAATACCCGTCAGTTCAATTGTTGTTGCAGACAGAGGATGATGAGGATTTGCAAACCGTTCAAATCGATCGATGATTTCGCCTTCTTTCATCTTCACGGCAGCAAGTTCAATAATGGTATCGTATACGGCTGACAAACCGGTTGTTTCGACGTCAAATACTACGTAAGTTGCTTCTGTCAAATCCACATGCTGCGGATTATAGGCAATCGGCACGCCGTCGTCTACTAAATTGACTTCCACTCCGTACAGTATTTTAATGCCGTTCTTTTTCCCAGCTCCATACGCTTCAGGAAACGACTGTGCAACCGCGTGATCAGTTATCGCTACAGCCGGATGTCCCCATTTTTTGGCTTGTCCGACTAAAGCTCCAACAGACGAAACGGCATCCATTTGACTCATTGGCGTATGCAAGTGAAGTTCCACACGCTTTTCATCTTCAGGCGCTGTATCCTGTCTAGCGGGACCGGTAATCTCGTTAACATCATTTCCAATCATAACTAGATCACGGACAAATGTATCGTTTTGTACACTTCCGCGAACCTTTACCCACATTCCTTTTTTAATCGCTTGAAGTAAAGGAATATCTTCTTTGTCACGCGAAAACATTTTAACCATAATAGAGTTTGTATAATCTGTCACTTTAAAAATAAGAAGCGTACGTCCGCTTCGTAATTCTCTCGTTTCTGCATCAAATACGTATCCTTCAACGGCAATTCGCTTTTCTTCATCCACAATGGAATCCAGGCGAACCGTCTCGTCTTTAATCGTATATCCAATTGTAAGCGGACCTTTTGGTAGGTCTGGTCCATCACTTTTTTCATTTTCTTTATTTTGCATTTCTGTGATGGCTTGTAATACCTTTTCTGTATCTTCTTGTTTTCGTTGCTCTACAAACTGCTGAAATGCTTCTTCTGAATGTACAACTTCCGTCATTAGCTGAAGGTTCGGAAACCCATAGGACGCATACTGATCAGCAATTAACTGACTATACTTTTTACGTAAAGCCGTTCCTTCTGCATCATGTCGTGCGTTCACAATCAATTTGGCGCCGTTCAATCTTGGCATTTGATCTTGTAAAAGCGACTGTAAAAGGGGAGATATGCCCTGCATTTCTCCAATACAATGCTTCCAATATGACTGTACATGCTCTTCCGTACATTCTTTATTAACGGTTTGAATAGAAAAAGAAACACTCGCAATATGAGAAAAAGCTGAAGACATGCGAGCATGGAATAACTCATAAATCTCAAAAGGTAATAACCCTTCTAAAGAAAAATGGAAATGCCATTTTTTTTGTTCTTTCTGAATGACGAGCTTTTCAATCGCTGCGTTTTCAAAGTAAGGAACAATTTGATCACTCGTCAGCTCTAACTGCTGCAGCAGCAACTTAAAACGCTCTTTTTTTCCTAGCGTTTGTGCTTCCAAGTTTTCTGCCTCCTTTTATAAATGAGTGCAATCTATTTTAACATAAATGACTTCTATTCTGTCATATGTTCTGTTTATAAACATAAAAACAGCAGGGATACAAATCCCCGCTGCTTCATTACTTCGCTAGCAGTTCTTTCACTGTTGAAACAAGATTGTCAACTGACACTTCTAATGACTCCCCAGTTTTGCGTACTTTTACTTCTACAATTCCTTCAGATGCACGTTTACCAACTGTTACTCGAACAGGAAGACCAATTAGATCTGAATCTGCAAATTTTACTCCTGCACGCTCTTGGCGGTCGTCTAACAGCACTTCAAAGCGATTATCTAATAACTCATTATATAATTTCTCACCTAGTTCACGCTGTTCATCATTTTTCACGTTAACTGGAATAACGTGCACTTGATAAGGCGTAACAGCTTCTGGCCATAGAAGACCGTTCTCATCATTAAATTGTTCTGCAATCGCAGCTACTGTACGAGAAACACCGATACCATAGCAGCCCATAATCATTGGCTGGCTGCGTCCGTTCTCATCTAGATACGTTGCTCCCATCGCTTCACTGTAGCGCGTTCCTAGCTTAAAGACGTGTCCGACTTCAATACCTTTAGCAAACTTAATAACGCCTTGTCCATCCGGTGACTGATCCCCTTCTTGGATGAAGCGGAAATCTTCGTAAGTTGCATTAAAGTTACGTTCATTCACATTTGTGTAGTGATAACCTTCTTCATTTGCTCCGCATACACCGTTAGCAATTGCTTTTACAGCATGATCAGCTACCACTTCTACTGAATCACTTACTCCAATCGGTCCTACTGAACCAACTGCGCATTTTAATACTTCTTTTGTTTCTTCTGGAGTTGCCAGTTCAACAACGGAAGCTTCAAAATAGTTTTTCACTTTAATATCGTTTACTTCGTGATCCCCGCGAACAAGTACAAGCACAAAACGATCATCTACTTTAAATAAAAGGGACTTGATACAAGAAGTCGCTTCAACATTTAAGAAAGCAGCTACGTCTTCAATGCTATGCTGATTTGGTGTTTCTACCTTTGTTAATTCTTTTTCAGCTTCAGTTGATTTTTCATAGGTATTTACAACCGGTGCCATTTCAACATTTGCTGCATAAGAAGATGTATCTGAATAAGCAATTGTATCTTCCCCGATTTCAGAAAGAACCATAAATTCATGCGTATCTTTTCCGCCCATTGCACCTGAATCAGCGATAACCGCACGGAAATTTAATCCGCAGCGCTCAAAGATGCGGCTGTAGGCAGCAAACATTTTGTCATATACTTCATCTAAACTTTCTTGAGAAGCATGAAACGAATATGCATCTTTCATAATAAATTCACGACCGCGTAATAAGCCAAAGCGTGGACGTTTTTCATCGCGGAACTTCGTTTGAATTTGATATAAATTCAGCGGTAAACGTTTGTATGACTTCACTTCGTCACGAAGCAAGCTTGTGATAACTTCTTCGTGTGTTGCTCCCAAAGCAAATTCACGGCCGTGACGATCTTTCATACGCATTAACTCAGGTCCATATGAATACCAGCGGCCAGACTCTTGCCACAATTCAGCTTGTTGTAAAGCAGGCATCAATAATTCGACAGAACCTGCACGGTCCATCTCTTCACGAACAATTTGTTCAACTTTTTGCAATACGCGCTTACCAAGCGGTAAAAAGCTGTACACGCCGCTTGCATTTTGGCGCATATAACCTGCGCGCAATAGAAGCTGATGGCTTTTTATATCCGCATCAGCTGGCACTTCTCTTAATGTAGGAATCAATGTAGAACTTTGTCTCATAACCTCGCACCTCTTTGCTTACTTCTCTATCTTATTTTTTTAAGGCGGACCATGCCGCAATTTTCATATAATCAGCGAGGGAATATCCCTCGCTGANCGTATGTCTTATAAAAAGAACTTTTGAATATCGTTCCACGTTACAACGAGCATCAGCAGCATTAATAAAGCAAAACCGATAAAATGAACAATGCCTTCTTTTTGACGATCAATTGGCTTACCGCGAATTCCTTCTACAGCGAAGAACAATAGTCGTCCTCCATCTAAAGCAGGAAGTGGAAGCAAATTGACAATCCCTAAGTTAATACTTAAAACGGCTGCCCATTTCATTAAATAATAAATGCCTGACTGTGCTACTTGATCGGTTGCTGCGTAAATACCTACAGGACCAGAAAGCATATCCAGTTTGAACTGTCCTGTCACAAGCTTCCCTAGACCCGTTAAGATTTCTTTCATCCACGTATATGTTTCAGTAGCTCCGTGCGTGATCGAACCAATGAATGACTTTTCAACCGGTGCATATACGCCAATTAGTCCAATTGTCTGTTCCCCAACTTTGCGACTTTCAGGTGTAATCGGAATATCTAGCGTTTTGCCGCCGCGCTGAACCGTGAATGTAATTTGCTGTTCAGGATGTTTTTGAATTACTTTTACGACATCATCCCACGTTGAAACACTTTGTCCATCAATTGCTTGAACTTTATCTCCTTGTTTAAGTCCCGCATCAACGGCTACTCCATCTGATGTTAATTTGCCCATCACGGGTTTGTCAACAACATATCCTTGAGAAATCCCAAGAACGATAAAAATAACAAAGGCTAATATAAAGTTCATTAGCGGACCAGCGAAAATGGCTAGCGCACGCTGACCAAGAGTTTTAGAAGCAAACTGACGGCTGTAAGGTGCAATTTGAATTTCTTCTCCGTCCATAACGAAGTAAGATTCTTCTGCTACCTCGAATTTTTGCAGACGTTCATCTTCACCTTCTTCATAACCTGAAATAAATAGATTATGCTCTAAGTCTGCTTGCTCTACCTCAATAACTTTTGCATTTGGATGCTGTTCCTTGTTGTTAATAATGACTTTATTTACTTTGCCTTCCTTATCAAACATGAGGCCCACCATTTGACCAGGCTTAACTTCGATCATTTCTGGGTCTTCTCCAGCCATTCGAACAAATCCACCTAGAGGCAGCAAGCGAATGGTATAAACTGTTTCATCTCGTTTAAATGAAAAGATTTTGGGACCAAACCCAATGGCAAACTCACGACATAAGATGCCTGCACGCTTTGCAAAAACTAAATGACCAAGCTCATGAAAGAATACAAGAGCTCCAAAAATGACGACAAACGCAATGACTGTGTTCAATGGGTATTACCCCCTTCATGTAATAGAGTCAAACCTCCACCCACCAGAAATAAATGAGTGGCTTCTCTCGCACGCACATTATCGAGAGATGGCGGATCTAACAAACTCTCTTGCTTCTAAATCTACTTCTTTAATAGTAGATAAACAAGGTTTCTGTATTACAGTATGTTCATTCATTGCTTTTTCAATCACATCTTCAATTTGTAAAAATGTAATGTGACCATCTAGAAAGGCTTGAACAGCTTCTTCATTAGCTGCATTTAAAACAGTCGGAAGTGTTCCACCCGCTTTGCCAGCCTCAAATGCAAAAGCTAAACAGCGAAAACGCTCTTCATCCATTTTAGCGAAGTGAAGCTGGCCAATNTCCGCCAAACTTAAACGCTTGGTGTTGGGCAAAGACATGCGTTTTGGATANGTTAACGCGTATTGAATTGGCACGCGCATATCAGGCGTTCCAAGCTGAGCAATAACGCTTGTATCNGAATACTCTACCATAGAATGAATGATGCTTTCCTTATGTAACAATACATCAATTTTCTCATAGGGAAGATCAAAAAGCCAATGTGCTTCAATCACTTCTAGTCCCTTATTCATCATCGTTGCCGAATCAATTGTAATTTTAGCTCCCATTGACCAGTTTGGATGATTTAATGCATCTTCAACCGTTACTTCCTGTAGTTCTGCTCTCGTCTTATCTCGAAAGCTCCCTCCAGAAGCCGTTAAAATTAAACGGTCTATTGCTTTTTGATCTTGCCCTTGCAAACTTTGAAAAATAGCTGAGTGCTCACTGTCTACCGGTAAAATATCAGCGCCATATTCCTTGGCTGCTTCCATGACAAGGTGACCAGCGGTAACAAGTGTCTCCTTATTTGCAATAGCAATCGTTTTTCTCATTTTGATTGCTTCTAGCGTAGGAGTCAACCCTACACTTCCAAGAACAGCATTTACTAAAACTTCTGTGTATGGATGAGTTGCCACTTCCACAAGCCCTTCTTCTCCATAAACAAATCGAATAGAAGGGAATTCTGCTTGCAGTGACAGACAATCTTCTTTCTTCATCACAGAAACAAGGGCTGGCTTACACTGCTGAATAATCTTTCTTGCTTCATTAATATTTCGACCTACAGAGATTGCTGAGAGCTCAAAATGCTCCGGATGCGCTCGAACAATATCAACGGTTTGAGTACCGATTGAACCTGTAGCTCCTAACAAGGAAATTTTCTTCAAGTATATTCACTCCTATTAAAACAAAGACATCTTTTTTATAGAGATAATAAAAAAGCTAAAATTGGCATGATGAACATTAAACTGTCAAAACGGTCTAAAATCCCACCATGACCNGGTAAAATCTTTCCTGAATCTTTTACGCCATAGTGNCGTTTGAACGCTGATTGTACAAGATCACCCATCTGTCCAAATAACGATACGATAATACCAATTACAAGTAGTTCGATCATAGTTTGATCAATATTTGCTAAAAGCTTAAATACAATGGCTACTATAATAGCGCATACGACGCCACCAACAAAACCTTCAATTGTTTTATTGGGACTGATTTCCGGCCATAGCTTTCGTTTTCCCATTGCTCGTCCAATAAAATAAGCTCCGGAATCCGTCGCCCAAATAATAAGAAAAGCAAAGAACAAATAAGCTAACCCGAACTCTTGACGAACCTCGATAAAATAATGAAAGCCAAAGCCAACATATACTGTCGTTAATAAAATAAACCCAACGTCATCGAAGGTAAATTTATTTTTAACTACAACCGTGTACATTAATAAAAGAAGGACAGCAGCAAGCGCTACTTCTATCTTATGTTCACTTAAGAATTGAAATGCAACATCTCTTCCATTTGGTAGTAAAAACACCCAGGCTAGCAATAAACTAATGATACTTGGAAAAGACATTGCTTTCAAATGTTTCATTTTTAAAAGCTCAATTACACCAACTGTTCCGATTACATACATGATAAGGGTAAAAGGTAACCCTCCAATTAAAACAATCGGCACAAATACCGCAAGTGCTACAATCGCGGTGATAATGCGCTGTTTCATCTTGTTTTCCACACCTTCTTATACACCACCAAAGCGGCGACCGCGCTTTTGAAACGCCTCGACTGCTTCGATTAAATGATTTTCTTTAAAATCTGGCCATAATACTTCTGTAAACCAAAACTCTGTGTAAGCTAGCTGCCAAAGCATAAAATTACTTAAGCGAAGCTCACCGCTTGTACGAATAAGCAAATCCGGATCTGGAAGGCTTTTGCTCATTAAATAGGAAGAAAATAAATTTTCTGAAATAGAAGAGGAAGCTACTTTTCCCTGTTCTACATCTTCTACCAATGACTGAATAGCACCCATGATTTCGTGACGGCTACCGTAATTGAGCGCGAAGTTTAAAATCAGCCCTGTGTTATGCTTTGTTTTTTCAATTGCGTTATCCACGGCTCGAATCGTATGGGCAGGGAGCTCACTTTTATCCCCCATAATACGAACTTGCACATTTTTTTCAATTAGCTCAGGCAGAAAGGTTGTTAAAAATTCCTCTGGCANTTTCATTAAAAACTCGACTTCANTTTTGGGGCGCTTCCAATTTTCAGTNGAAAATGCATATAAAGTTAATACTTTAACACCTAATTCATTGGCCNATCTGGTCACATGACGCACTACCTTCATTCCTTCATGATGGCCCATCATGCGAGGAAGAGCTCGTTTTTGCGCCCAACGACCGTTCCCATCCATAATAATTGCAATATGTTCAGGAACAGGGTGCTGTTTCACTTGATCTTTTCGTTCTGACAAAGACAGTGTATTTAAATCTTGACTTTTCTTCCATGCTTGAAATTTTCTTAACATGCAAAGGTCCCCCGTTGTACGCTCTCACATAAACNNGTGGCTTATGTGAGTTTTTTCTTACTACACATTATTAACAAAAAAACCCCCTGTAAACAATAGAGGGTCTTTTACAATATATTTTACCTTGAAATGACTTAAACTGCCATAATTTCTTCTTCTTTATCTTTCGCCACTTTATCCACTTTTACGATATGATCATCTGTTAGTTTTTGAATGTCATCACTGTAGCCGCGTAAATCGTCTTCAGTAATTTCACCTTTTTTCTCTAACTTTTTGAAATCATCGTTTGCATCACGGCGTACGTTACGAACCGCAACTTTTGCTTCTTCAGCATATTTTTTCACCATTTTCACTAACTCACGACGACGNTCTTCCGTTAAAGCAGGAATCGATAAACGGATAATAGTTCCATCGCTTGTAGGTGTTAACCCTAAGTCAGATTTTAAAATAGCTTTTTCAACTTCACCAATTTGTGATTTGTCATAAGGCTGAATAACAAGCATACGAGCTTCAGGCACGCTTACTTGCGCCAATTGNTTAATTGGTGTTGGTGCACCGTANTATTCTACCGTTACNCGGTCAAGAAGTGACGCGCTTGCACGTCCAGCACGAATTGATGCTAGTTCGCGGCTAAATGATTGAATTGCTTTTTCCATTCTTTCTTTTGCGTTTTGCAACACTTGTTTTGGCATGTTTATTTCCCCTTTACAATTGTTCCAATGTTTTCGCCTGTAACGGCACGTTTAATATTGCCTTCTTCCGTAATTGAAAAAACAATTAGCGGAATATCATTGTCCATACATAATGAAGAAGCTGTAGAATCCATAACAGCTAGTCCATCTTTTAAAACATCAATATACGTTAATGTTTCGTATTTTACAGCATCAGGTACAAGCTTAGGATCTGCATTATAAACGCCATCTACGTTGTTTTTAGCCATTAAGATCACGTCAGCTTCGATTTCAGCTGCACGCAAAGCTGCTGTTGTATCTGTAGAGAAATAAGGGTTTCCTGTACCCGCGGCGAAAATAACAACGCGTTTTTTCTCAAGATGACGAACAGCTTTTCTTCTAATATAAGGCTCTGCTACTTGTCTCATCTCGATAGAAGTCTGAACTCGTGTTTGCACACCAATGTTCTCTAAGCTATCTTGAAGAGCCAAAGAGTTCATTACTGTTGCTAGCATTCCCATATAATCAGCAGCGGCACGATCCATACCCATTTCACTGCCAATTTTACCACGCCAAATGTTTCCACCACCAACGACTACAGCAATTTCCACACCTAATTCATAAACGGCTTTTACTTGTTCAGCAACAGATTTGATGATGGATGGGTTAATACCAAANCCCTCTTCACCAGCTAATGCTTCTCCACTTAACTTTAATACGATACGATTATATTTTGCTTGACTCATGCTTACCTCCATCGTTAACGGTGAGATCTNTTTTGTAAAAAAGGGAACACACAGTGTTCCCTATACGGTCAAACCCTTACTTTTTAACTTGGTTCATTACTTCTTCAGCGAAGTTGTCTTGACGTTTCTCAATACCTTCTCCTACTTCAAAACGAACGAAGCTTTCAACAGTAGCGCCTTTGCTCTCAACGAACTGACGTACTTTTTGATCAGGATTTTTAACAAATGTTTGATCTAGTAAGCAAATATCTTCGAANAATTTGCCAAGGCGACCTTCAACCATTTTTGCAACGATTTTTTCTGGTTTGCCTTCGTTTAATGCTTGTTGAGTTAATACTTCGCGCTCACGCTCAGTTTCTTCAGCAGAAACTTGGTCACGAGAGATGTATTTAGGGTTGATTGCAGCGATGTGCATAGCAACGTCTTTTGCAACAGCTTCTTCAGTTGTACCAGATAATACTGTTAACACACCGATACGTCCGCCAGCATGTAGGTAAGCACCGAATGCATCAGCATCAGTTTTTGTTGCTACAGCGAAACGACGTAGAGATAATTTTTCTCCGATTGTAGCGATTGCAGAGTTGATGTGTTCTTCAACAGTTGCACCGTTTTCCATTTTTTGAGTAGCAGCTTCTGCAGCGTCAGCTGGTTTGTTAGCTAAGATGTGAGCAGCTAATTCTTTTGTTAATTTTTGGAAACCTTCGTTTTTCGCAACGAAATCAGTTTCAGAGTTAACTTCTAAGATAACAGCTTCGTTACCTTGAGTTTCGATGTAAGTTAGACCTTCAGCAGCAATACGNTCTGATTTTTTAGCAGCTTTTGCAATACCTTTTTCACGTAAGAAATCGATTGCTTGCTCCATATCACCGTTAGTTTCAGTTAACGCTTTTTTACAATCCATCATACCAGCGCCAGTTTTTTCACGTANTTCTTTTACCATTTGAGCAGTAATTGCCATAATGTGTAGCCTCCTTGTTTGGGTATGTAATTAATGTATATAAATGGGTTAAATCTTTTCAAAAAAAGGTGATAAAAGGCTATTCCCTCTTATCACCTTTCACGGAATTAAGCAGTAGTTGTTTCAGTTTCAACTGCTGTTTCTTCACCTTGTTTAGCTTCTAGAATAGCATCAGCAACTTTAGAAGTTAAAAGTTTAACAGCACGAATTGCATCATCGTTTGCAGGGATTACATAATCAATTTCGTCTGGATCACAGTTAGTGTCTACGATACCAACGATTGGAATGTGTAATTTTTTAGCTTCCGCTACTGCAATACGCTCTTTACGAGGGTCAATGATGAATAATGCATCTGGAAGTTGTTTCATATCTTTAATGCCGCCTAAGAATTTTTCAAGACGCTCTAACTCTTTTTTAAGTTGAACTACTTCTTTCTTAGGTAGTACTTCGAAAGTACCGTCTTCTTGCATTTTTTCGATATCTTTTAAACGTTTGATACGTTTTTGGATAGTTGAGAAGTTAGTTAATGTACCACCTAACCAACGTTGGTTAACAAAGTACATACCNGCGCGAGCTGCTTCTTCTTTAACAGAATCTTGAGCTTGTTTTTTCGTACCTACGAATAAAACAGTACCGCCGTCTGCAGCTAATTCTTTAACGAATTTGTACGCTTCTTCTACTTTCTTAACTGTTTTTTGAAGATCGATAATGTAGATGCCGTTACGCTCAGTGAAGATGTATTTCTTCATNTTTGGGTTCCAACGGCGAGTTTGGTGACCGAAATGTACACCAGCTTCTAGTAATTGTTTCATTGAAATTACTGACATGTGTTTTTCCTCCTAATGGTTTTAAGTCTCCTCCGCTCATTTCATCTTCAGCCGAAACTACAAAAAGTAGCACCATCAACCGAATCAACAAGCGTGTGTAATAACACCAAAAACAAATATAGCACACTCCTTTTTCACAAGCAAGCGTTTCATTAAGTTTATTGATGAAATTTCAATAATAATTCAATTTCAGTTTTCCCTCTGTGTAAATGTTTTGCAATTTCTTCAATTGTTAAGCCTTTTCCCTTTAAATAAACGGAAAATTCTTTTATCTCTTCACCTGACAAATCTTGAATTTGGTCTGTAGTTAATTCATCAAAAGGTGTGCGTATATGCTTCTGATTTTCTTCTATAGAAAGAAGTTCATGCAGCGACTGGGAAGGCTCACTTTTTAGATCCACCCTTTGAACAGGCACGTCTTCTTCATCTACCAAAGGTGATTTTACGCTGCTTTTTTCCACTTCCGAAGAAAGCGAAGTGGAACGCTCTCGAAGCTGCCTTAAAAACTGTTCGTTTTGTTCTTGAAATTCAGCGAGATATGAACCCATCGCAGCTTCCATTTTATTTATATTTTGCTGGTGCAAGCGTTCAATCCTTTTCACTTTGGTCACTTGCATATATAAAAGAATAATGCAAAACAGTGATAGACCATGAATTAAAAAACTAACTGTGAGTAAAAACCCCATCCTTTTACCTCTTTGNTAAATTATTTNNCTTAAACTCGTACGCATTTTAAACAGCGCNTTCGAATGAATTTGAGAAATACGTGAAGTAGATAGCCCTAACAGCTGTGCGATTTCTGTNAAAGTCAACTCTTCTTTATAGAATAATGAAACAACGAGCTGCTCTTTTTCATTTAGCTGCTCGATAACTTCAGCAAGCTCTTGATATCGTTCGTCGTTAATTAGCTCCTCTTCAGGAGAGAGCGTTTTTTCATCTTTAATCGTATATTTTTGCTCTCCATCTTCATACTCTTTCGGCTGTTCTTCCATTGACAACACGTTAGCTAAAAAGCCTTCATTCATCGTATGAACGACATCTGCTTCTGTCATGCCTACTTCTTTTGCAACCTCACTTGGTGCAACTCTGCGCAAGTATCTTTGTTCAAGTGCTTCTGTTGCTTGCTCAATCCTTTTCGTCTTTTCCCTTGCGCTTCTTGATAACCAATCTTCTTTACGAAGCCCGTCTATTATCGCCCCTCGAATTCGAAAAGATGCATATGTATCAAACTTTAAGTCTCTACCGTAATCAAACTTTTCCAAAGCATCGTAAAGGCCGATTAAACCTAAACTACGAAGCTCTTCTTTATGAATATTCTTCGGCAGCCCCACGCTAATCCGCTGAACGTGATAGTTAACGAGCGGCATATACTTTTTAACAAGCATGTTTCCCGCATGTGAGTCTCTCGTCTCTATCCATTCCTGCCAAATTTTATGTTCTTCAACTTCTTGTATACTTTTCAAGGGTCTTTCAACTCCTTTTTATAGCGCTATTAAACGGTCAGAGCGCGCTTTATATCGTTTTTATCCCTTCGTTAATCGTACGAACCTTTAAAATAGCCGTTTGAGGATCAAATTCAATTGTGCGTCCGTTGTGTCCTCCTGTAGCTTTTGCTGCAATTTCTACACTGTTTCTATGCAGCTCTCTCTCTACTGCTTGAACATTTCGAAGGCCAATTCGCATGACATCATTTGCTTTTAACAATTTTCTATGTGCGCCTTGTTTAATCAACATATTTATCAAATCAAAAATGGCTGTATCTGCATATTTAGCTCTATTAAAAGGACATTTAGCTCCGCTTGAATCCGGAAGCATCACATGAGCGAGCCCAGCTACTGAGTGAATAGAGTCATAAACGACAACTCCTACACATGATCCTAATCCCGCTGTTCGAAGCACTGCGGGTGCATGTGTAACATTCATCTCGGCAATTCCTACCTTAATCACTTGTTTATCATCTCTCACGATTCTTCAACTCCTAGAACCTTCAGCGTGATATCCATTATTCGTTTGACTCACTGGAGGTGGTCTTCTAAAGAGAGCACTTTAGGTAAATTTAGAAGAACAATTAAACGGCTATCTACTTTAACGACTCCGTTTAAGTATTCTACAGCTGTTCCTTCAACTGTTTCAGGCACTGAAGCAATCGTTTTTTCATCAATATCCACTACATCATTTGCCGCATCGACAATCAAACCTGCTTCTACATCATTAAGACGAACCATAATAATACGTGTCAGCTCATGGTTAAGCTGTTCTTGCAAGTTAAAACGAGTGCGCAAATCAATAATCGGTGTAATAACACCGCGAAGGTTAATAACACCTTTTACATATTCTTTTACTCCAGGAACGCGTGTTATGTGCTGAATCTTTTCAATCGACTGCACTTCTTCTACTGAGATTCCGTACTCCTCGTCTCCCAATTGAAACACAATAATTTTCATGCCTTTCTCCCTTTCTTTTTACAGCATTTGTTATTTAATCAAAGCGTTGCAATCAATGATAAGTGCTACTTGTCCATCCCCTAAAATCGTGGCTCCTGAAATAGCAAACACACCCGGCAGATAATGACCTAAAGATTTTAAAACAATTTCCTGCTGACCGATAAAAGAATCAACAATTAGCCCAGCGGTCTTTTCTCCTTTTTTCACGATGACTACTGAATAATGATCACCTTGTACTGAGTTAGGCACAGTGAATAGTTCTTTTAAATCAAGAAGAGGAATAATGGCTCCTCGAAAGTCAATAACCTTTTGACCGTGTACATGCATGACCTCTTTGGGCTGAACAATAGCTGTTTCAATAATCGAAGAAAGCGGCAAGGCATAGCGCTCTTCACTCATTTGCACGAGTAAAGCAGAAATGATAGACAGAGTGAGCGGCAGTTGAATAGAAAAACGCGAACCGTATCCTTCGTTAGAATCGATCGTTACAGAACCCCCTAGCGATTCAATCGTGTTTTTCACGACATCTAAACCTACTCCTCGTCCGGAAACATCTGAAATTTGCTCAGCCGTCGAAAAGCCCGAAGCAAAAATGAGCTCGTACACTTGTTTATCCGTCAGCGTTTCAGCTGTTTTCCCATCAATAATTCCTCGATCCAACGCTTTTTGCAGTACCTTTTCACGATTGATGCCCGCCCCGTCATCTTCTAAATCAATAAAGACATGATTTCCGCTATGATAAGCTTTAAGGCGAATCGTTCCCTTTTCATTCTTTCCGTTCTCTAAGCGTGCTTGAGGCATTTCAATTCCGTGGTCAACGGCATTTCTTAATAAGTGAACAAGCGGATCTCCAATTTCATCAATGACGGTTCGGTCCAGCTCTGTATCAGCTCCGACAATTTGAAGTTCAATTTGTTTCCCTAAATCTTTTGAAAGCTGTCTCACCATACGGGGAAAACGATTAAAAACGGTTTCTACAGGCACCATACGCATATTTAAAATAATCGTTTGCAAGTCTCCAGAAATACGAGACATCCGCTCTACCGTTTCGTCTAATTCGCTATTATTCAATTCTTTTGATATTTGTTCTAACCTGCCTCTATCAATAACTAGTTCTTCAAACAAGTTCATGAGACTGTCCAAACGGTCAATATTAACTCGAATCGTCTTGTTATTTGAGGGCTGCCTTTTCTCTTCAACAGGCAATTTAGAAGGTGCTGACACAGTAACTTCCTGTATGGCTGCTGCTACTTCTGCTGAAACAAGCTCCTCCATTTCTGTCTCCTTTTTTACGGGGATCGCAGCAATTTTCACACTTTCTACTTCAGAGACTTCCATAATGCTCGCCTGCAGCTTTTCTTGTGATTCGTTTGTTACTAATATAACGATAAAAGATGATTCGAATTTTTCTTGTTCGATATCTTGAACAGTTGGCGCTGACTTAATGACGTCTCCTGCTTGCTCTAACACATCAAATACCATATAAGCGCGTGCAGCTTTTAATAAGCAGGTGCGTTCAAGCTGTACGGTTATTTCAAACGCGTTAAATCCTTGGTCTGCTGTTTGGCTGAGCAGCGTTTGTACTAATTCATCGTACTCAATGGAAGAAGCTGCATGCTGTGCTACGGGTTCCTCTGCTACAATACGCTGCAGCTTTTGAACAAGCAATTTGACATCAAGCTGACCATCGCCGCCTTCAGAAATAGATTGAACCATTATTTCTAGCGCATCGACTGATTCAAACAAAGCATCAAGAACTTCCGTATGAACGTCGAGTTGGTGATTTCGAACAGCATCTAACACGTTTTCCATTTTGTGAGTTAATTGTGCTAAATCATCAAATCCCATTGTTGCAGACATACCTTTTAACGTATGAGCAGACCGAAAAATTTCGTTTACATAGCCAAGATCATCGGTATTTTTTTCAAAACGCATTAGCTGGTCATTAACGTTTTGAAGATGTTCCCTGCTTTCTTCAATAAACACTTCTAGATATTGATTCATATCCATCGTAACTTTCCCTCCTATTTCTGTGCGTAGCGAGAAATAAAGCTTCCAACGTTTCGCAGCGGTTCAATATAATCAACAAGTTTTGTAGAAACGGCTGATTTGGGCATCCCATAAATGACAGCTGTTTCTTCCGATTCAGCCAATATAAGCGCGTCTTTATTTTTCTTTAAATCAATAACCCCTTCCGTTCCATCGGCACCCATTCCTGTCAACACAATAGCAAGTTTTTGATAACCTGAAATTTTACTAATCGACTGAAACAAACGATCCACTGAGGGGCGATGTCCCTTTACAGGTGAAGAAGTATCTAAACAAATGCTGAGCTGTCCTTTTTTCTCTACAACCGTCATATGAAAACCTCCAGGCGCAATATAAGCACATCCTGAGCGAACGATTTCATTGTCTTTTGCTTCTTTTACTTCAATATCAGCTAGCTGATTTAGTCTAAGCGCTAATGATTTTGTGAAATTTGGAGGCATATGCTGCACAATAAAAATAGGTGCGTTTATGTCTTTTGAAACAGTTGATAATACTTCTTGCAGCGCACGCGGTCCTCCAGTAGAAGTGCCAATACAAATCATTTTGTTCACT